>Ga0172372_10001732_pt1 | contig 33705 bp, 35 predicted proteins | sample LakKiv5m_2_FD_114544 | JGI IMG/M metagenome (GOLD analysis project Ga0172372, IMG submission 114544) | Freshwater microbial communities from Kabuno Bay, South-Kivu, Congo - kab_092012_9.5m | ecosystem: Environmental > Aquatic > Freshwater > Lake | place: Democratic Republic of the Congo... | reverse complement strand
TTTTTTTTTTTTTAAATTTTTTTATTATTTTTTTTTTTTTTTTTTTTTTAATTTAAAATTAAAAATTAATTTTTTTTTTTTTTTTTTTTTATTAATTCAGCTAACTTTACAAATTGTTTTTCAGCTCCTCCATTAGCAATTCTTGATATTGTAAAAAGTATTTTTTTTTCTTTTATTATTAACTTTTTTTGTTCAATATTTGGTAAAATTTTTAAAAATTTTTTAAAATTATAAAATAGATAAGGTTTAGTGATAAAATTAAATAAAATAAAAGAAATTTTATAAAGAGTTATATTTTTTTTTAGTAAAATTTTAATATTATAAAATATTTTATTTTTAAATATAACCATTGTCCAAAAGCCATTTTTGCAGAATTAATATATTCCATAATTTATTACCATTGTTATTTTTACCATTGATATGTGATAAATAAACATCGTTAACTTTGTCATAATTTAAAAATTGATTTTTTTTTATCATATCTTCTTCAAAAAAAAATTTATTAAATTTAAAAATTTTATTTCTAAAAATATCATCTATTGGAATACCAAATCCTTTTTTTTTATTATTAACCATAGATTTTGGAATTTTTTTTTCTAATATTTTTTTTAAGATTAATTTATTATGTTTTTTAATCTTAAACTCCAAAGGTATAGTCCAGGCAAACTCAATAAGATTATGATCTAAAAAGGGCACTCTAACCTCTTGCGAAAATACCATGCTGGCCCTATCAACTTTGGTTAGGATATCATTGGGAAGATGGTTATTTAAATCAGTAAGCATTAATTTTTCATAATCATTATCACATGATTTATTTATTCTGTAATCGTGCACACTTTCTAAATAATATTTTTCATTAATAATTTTGTCGTCTTTTGTAATAGTGCTCATGGTATAGTAGTAAATTTTATTAATGTTAATTTCATTATTATACTTTTTATATAATCCTATTTTTTCACTTAAGTTTTTTTTAGAAAAAATTAGCCCAATCATGTTTTGAATTTTTGTTGGCAATAATAAAAAGTTTTTAGCAATGATTTTTTTTACAAATTCTTTTGGTGTATTTATTAAATTTGGTCTTAGTCTGTTTATGGTGTCATTATATCTATTATATCCTCCAAATATTTCATCCCCTCCATCACCTGACAAAATCACCTTAGTATTTTTTTTTGATAATTCAGATATTAATAAAGTTGGAATCTGCGAACTGTCTGCAAAAGGTTCATCATAATAATTGCTTATATTTTCAAAATAATTATTAATATCATTATTTGTTAGTTCGATAGTTGTGTGACTAGTGTTTAAAAAATTAGCAATTTTTTTAGAGTCTTCAGATTCGTCAAATTTTTTGTTTTTAAAACCAACACAATATGTATTAATTTTTTTTTTTGAATGAAATGCCATGAATGCAGTAATTAGACTGGAGTCAATTCCGCTCGATAAAAAAGAGCCTATGCTTACATCGCTTACCATTTGCTCTTTTACAATTTCTGATATTTTTTTTTCTAAGATTTCGCTATTTTCTTCAAACGATAATCTATTTTTTTTTGAAAGACATAGCATATTAGAGTCATAGTATTTTATTTTTTTTATATTTAAGTATTCATCTACTTCGATTAACTCTCCCGGTTCAAGTTTTTTTATATATTTATAAATTGTTAGTGGAGCTGGAATATAACCATAAGTAATAAAATAATTTATACTTTCAATGTCTAAAGTATTACTAAAATCGTTAAATACTTTAATAGCTTTTAGTTCAGAAGAAAAAACAAAATTATTATTTATCTTTCCCCAGTATAAAGGTTTTACACCAAATCTATCTCTAGCTAAAAAAAGTTTTTGTTTTAAATTGTCATATATAGCAAATGAAAAAATTCCGTTTATATCTTTTAAAGTTTTTTCTAATCCAAATAGACTAAAATATTCTAATAGTAATTCAGTATCGCTACTCGATTTAAGATCAATTTTATTTTTAAATATTTCTTCTTTTAATTTTTGTGTAAAATATAATTCTCCATTATATACTATTATATATCTCTTGTTTTGAGACATCATTGGTTGATTGCCTTTAACGCTTAAATCTCTAATGGATAATCTAGTATGGCCAAGGCCTAAATTGTTTTGATTATTTATCCATATACTTTTAGAATCAGGACCCCTATGAATAAGAGTCGATGTCATCTGATTGAGATTTTGTATTATTATATTCCTATCTATTGATTTGTTAGATAAAAAAAAACCTGTTAGACCACACATAAATTTTAATCATTAAAGATTTTTAATTTTTTTAAAATTTTTTTAAATTTGTTAAGTATTTATTGTAGACGCAAAATGAAACTGTCTATATCTTTCATTAAAAAATAAAAAAAATTTTTTATAATTATTAATAAAACTAATATAATAAATTAACCTATCCTAAATGAAAAAAGAAGTAACTTCCTTATGCCAATCATTAATTAATTACGATATTTATAAAGAATTGGCTGATGCCAAGCTGCGCGCCAGATATAATAGAACTGTACTAGGACCTTTTTGGGAAATTTTCGGTTCACTTTTATTGTTATTACTTCTTTCTTTTTTATGGTCCAAATTGTGGAAAGTAAAGTTTGTAGATTTTTTTACCTATTTATTAATTGGTTATACTTTATGGAGAACGATATTATCTACAACAACAGATGCATGTCAGCTTTATTCGGTTACTTATATTGGAGTTATGAAAAATGTCAAAATTCACCCATTTGTTTTGGCAATTTCTTGTGCCTATAAAAATTTTTTGACATTGTTACTGAACTTTCCCTTAATTATTTTTGTTTTGTATTTAAATAATCAATTACATTTTTATTCTATTTTTTTTATAATATTATTTATATTTTTATTCTTTTTATCATCTATAGCGGCAAGCTTCTTGTTAGCAGTTCTGTGTTTAAAATATCGTGATCTTGAATATACTATTGGTGTTTTATTAGGTATGGTTTTCTTTTTTACCCCAATTATTTGGAACGTCGATCAATTAGGAGATAAAATTTTTTATGTTCAGTTAAATATTTTTTATCATTACATTCATTTTTTTAGATCAGGACTTCAATACGGAGAAGTAAATTTTTTATCAATTATAGTGGTAGCGCTTACAACCACTTTTTTAATTTTGTTAGCATTATATGTCTCTAAAAAAACAAATAAAAAAATAGCTTATTGGTTAGATTGATGTACATTAAAGTTAAAAATTTATCGATTACTTATTATCTAAAATCTCCTAATAACGGATTTCTGAGAAGAAAAATGTTAAATAAATTATTAAAAAAAGAACAAGAAGAAAATAAATTAATTTATGCACTGCAAAATTTAAATTTTGAACTCAAAAAAGGAGATCGACTTGGCGTTGTTGGCCCAAATGGTTCTGGCAAAAGTACATTAATTAAATGCTTGTCAGGAATTATTTTTCCTAATGACAATTTTATTATAGATATCCGTGGAAAATGCTTGTCAATTATTGATCCGGGAACCTTAGCTGAGACAACGGATACAATTTTAAATAATGTAATCATTATTGGCTTATTATTAGGCTTTGAAAAGAAAACTATTCTTAAAAAGATAAATGGAATTTTAGAATTTAGTGAGCTGGATGATTATGCAAATCAAAGATTCTCAACCTTATCAGCCGGTATGAAATTAAAATTATTGTTTTCAATAGTATTTATTTTAGATTCTGAAATTTTTTTAATTGATGAATTCTTAACTACAGGTGATGAAAAGTTTAGGAAAAAAGGCATTCAGTTATTAGAAAAAACTAAAAAAAATTCAATATTAGTTTTATGTTCTCATGATCGGTCTGCAATAAAAGAGTTTTGTAATAAAATACTAGTATTAAATTATGGAAAACAGGAATATTTTGGCAATATTGAAGATGGATACAAAATTTATGATAAATTAATGGGCGCATAAATTTATTATGAAAGTTGTTGTTACAGGTGGAGCTGGTTTTATAGGTAGTAACTTAGTAGAAAGATTATTAAGGGAAAAAGACATAAAAAAAATCGTTATTATTGATTATTGTAAAAGTGGTGTTGCTAATATTAAGCATTTGTTGGGAAATAAAAAAATTAATTTAGTTAAACTTAATATTATCAATTTAAAAAAAAATAATAAAAATTTTAAATCAGCTGCTTGTGTCTTTCACTTGGCCGCACTTATAGATATGTCCTCATCTTTAAATAATCCTTCAGGTTACTATAAAGCAAATGTTCTTGGAACATTGAATGTTCTTGAGGCAATCAGACATTATAATGTAAATAAAATAATTTATGCCGCATCAGCTTCTTGTTATGGCGCTACAAAAAAAAAACCTATTTCAGAAACATCTAAAATACAATTAAATTTTCCTTATGCATTTACTAAATATTCAGCTGAGCAATTGATAGATCATTGGAGCAAAGTATATGGCATAAATTTTTTTTCTTTAAGATTGTTTAATGTCTATGAATTAAAATCTACAATTAGTAGTTCTTATAATTCTGTAATAAAAATTTTTTTGAGACAATATCATTTAAATAAACCGTTAACAATTTTTGGCGACGGAAATCAAACAAGAGATTTTGTAAATGTGAAAGATGTTTGTGAAGCATTTGTAAAAGCATTTAAAAGCATAAAAAAAAATAAAATTATAAATATAGGATCATCAAAACCGGTCAAAATAATTAAAATTGCAAAAATGTTAAGCAATAAAATAGTTTTTTTACCTAAGCGAATTGGCGAAACAAACAACTCAAAGGCTAACATATCAAAAGCTAAAAAAATTTTAAATTGGAAACCTAAAATTAATTTTATTAATGATATTAAAAAAAAATTTAATAATAAAAAAAATTAAAAATGAAACTCGTTATTTTTGCTGGGGGGTATGGTACGAGAATTTCAGAGGAAAGCGATTATATCCCAAAACCTATGGTCAAAATTGGAAAAAAACCAATCTTATGGCATATTATTAAATATTATTCGGTTTTTGGATTTTCAAATTTTATAATTTGTGGCGGTTATAAAATAGAAGTTTTAAAAGAATATTTTAAAAATAACAAAGCTAAATTTGAAAAACCATGGAATATTAAAATTGTAAATACAGGAAAAAATAGCAACACAGGGGAGAGATTGAAAAGAATCGAAAAATATTTAGATAACACTTTTTGTCTGACTTACGGAGATGGTTTAAGTAATGTAAATATAAAAAAATTAGTACAGTTTCATAAAAAAAATAAAACAATTGCCACCCTAACTACTGTTAAGCCCATACCTCATTTTGGAAAGATTCAATTCAAGGGAAATAAAGTGACTAAATTTTTTGAAAAAGATCAAAAAAAAGAAAATTGGATAAATGCTGGCTTTTTTGTTTGTGAAAAAGAAATATTTAAATATTTAAAAAAAAAAAATTCAATATTTGAAAATGATGTTTTACCAGTTTTAGCAAAAAGAAAAAAACTACTAGCATACAAACATAAGAAGTTTTGGTATTGCATGGATACACTGAGAGATAAAAGACATTTAAATAATCTTTGGTATTCAAAAAAGGCTCCTTGGAAAATTTGGAATGATTAATAGTATTCAATCTTTAAGTAAATTTTGGAAAGGTAAAAAAATTTTTTTAACTGGTCATACTGGTTTTAAAGGAAGTTGGTTTTCAATTTTTTTGAATTTACTCGGAGCTAAAGTTGCAGGTTACTCTTTAAAGCCAAACACATATCCAAACCTTTATGATTTGGTTAAACTAAATAGAGAAATCTATAAAAATATAATTGGCGATATTAGAGATTATAAGAAATTAAAAAGATCTATTAAAAATTTTTCTCCAGATATTATTGTTCATATGGCAGCTCAGCCTTTGGTCGGAGAGTCCTATGTGAACCCAAGGTATACATATGAAGTAAATACTTTAGGAACCGTTAACATCTTAAATATTTTAAATGAACTTAAATTCATTAAATCTGCATTAATTGTTACAACTGATAAAGTTTATTTTAATGATAATAAAAAGAATTATTATGAAGAAAATGATCTTTTAGGTGGCGTTGATCCCTATAGTAATTCTAAATCTTGCGCAGAATTAGTAGTTAATTCTTATAACGACTCATTTTTAAAAGAAAAAAATATTTACGTAGCAACAGCGAGGGCAGGCAACGTTATTGGGGGCGGTGATTTTTCAAAAGATAGAATTTTACCGGATTATTTTCGCTCTTTATTAAAAAATAAAAGACTAATTTTAAGATCGCCAAATTCTATAAGGCCTTGGCAACACGTGATTGATCCGCTGTATGGTTATTTACTATTGCTAATGAAATTAGATAAAAAACAGAAAATTGCTAGTGATCGTTTTAATTTCGGTCCAAGTAAATCAAATAATAAATCTGTAAATGATGTTATTAATTTAATTAATAAAGATTTTAACAATTCAGTAAAAGTCGTAAAAAATGTTTATGGTTTAAAGAATTATCATGAAAGCAAAATATTAATGTTAAATTCAAATAAATCAAAAAAAATACTAAATTGGCAGACTAAATATAGTCTTGAAAAAAGTATAACACTTACCTCTTTTTGGTTTAAAGAATTTATTGCAAAAAGAAATATTTTAAAAGTTACACAAAATCAAATAATCAATTATTTACGTTAAATAATGAAAGATAATATTCTAGAAATAAGAAATAAAATATTAGGCTTAGTTAATGATTATTCTAATATAAATTTTAAACAAAAAGAATTTATACCAGGCGTCAGCGATGTCCCGGTGTCAGGAAAAGTTATTGGTGACTTAGAACTTAAAAATATGGTTGAAGCATCATTGGATGGCTGGTTAACCACAGGTAGATTCAATGAACAATTTGAGAAAAAATTAGCAAATTTTTTAGGAACCAAATGCCTATTAACGGTAAATTCTGGTTCATCTGCAAATTTGATTGCATTTTCAACATTAACTTCTCCAAAATTAAAAGAAAGAGCCATCCAAAGGGGAGATGAAGTTATCTCTGTCGCCGCAGGGTTTCCAACAACAGTTAACCCTATTATTCAATTTGGAGCAATCCCCGTTTTTATTGATGTAAAAATTCCAACTTATAATATCGATGAAAATTTAGTTGAGGAGGCAATAAATCCTAAGACCAAAGCAATAATGCTAGCTCACACTTTGGGAAATCCATTTAATTTAAAAAAAATTACTGAAATTTGTAAAAAATATAACTTATGGTTAATAGAAGACACCTGTGATGCTTTAGGTTCAAAATTTAATGGTCAAAACGTTGGAACTTTTGGCGATCTAGCAACTTTGAGTTTTTACCCTGCACATCACATAACAATGGGAGAGGGTGGAGTAATCTTTACCAATAGTAAAAAGTTAGAACGTATTGCAGAATCTTTTAGAGACTGGGGTAGGGATTGTTATTGCGAACCTGGAAAAGATAATACTTGTAATAAAAGATTTGGCTGGAAATTAGGAGATTTACCCTTTGGTTATGATCATAAATATACTTATTCTCATCTAGGTTATAACATGAAGATAACTGATATGCAGGCCGCATGTGGTCTTGCTCAGTTAGAGCGTCTAGAAAGTTTTATAAGAATAAGAAAAGAAAATTTTAATTTTTTATATAAAAATCTTAAAAGTTTAGAAGAATTTTTAATATTACCTGAGGCTGAAAAAAATTCTGACCCTTCTTGGTTTGGTTTTCCTCTTTCATTAAGGAAAAATAATAAATTTAACAGAAATGACCTTATAAAATATTTAAATGATAACAAAATTGGTACAAGATTATTATTTTCAGGAAATTTAACTAAACAACCTTATATGAAAGACATTAACTTCAAAGTCCAAGGTGAATTAAAAAATACAGACTTTATAATGGAAAATACTTTTTGGATAGGATTGTATCCAGGTTTATCTAAAGAGCATTTAGAATTTTCATCCAATCAAATTAAAAACTTTTTTAAATTGATTTAAATGATATTAAAAAAAAAAAAACTCCAGCAATCTAAAAGCCTATTAATTATTGGTGGCACAGGTTTCTTCGGTAAATCGATATTAGATTATCTTAAAAATCATAATACTCTAAAATTAAAAAAGATAATAATTCTTAGCAGGGTAATAAAAAATATAAAAATTGATAAAATCTTAAAAAAAAAATTTAAAATAATTGAAATATCAGGAAATATTCATAAAATTAAGAAATTACCAGATGCTGATTATGTAATCTATGCCGCAATACTAAAAAATTATAATCAAGATGTAAAAGCTGCTAATAACTATCTAAATTTAGCAGTCAAATATCATTTAAATAGCAAAATATTATATATTAGCTCAGGAGCTGTTTATGGTATTCAAAAATATCAAATAAATGAATTAAAAGAAAATCATTTAGCAAAATATAAAAAAATTTTTTTTAAAAACGGATATAAAAAAAATTATTCAAGAATTAAATTGGAGAATGAAAATTTATTTAAAGAGTTTGCCGCTAAAGGATTAAACATTTCGATTGCAAGATGTTTCAGCTTTGTTGGGCCAAATCTTCCTCAGAATTCACATTATGTAATTGGTAATATTATTAATAATATTTTGAAAAATAAAAATATAAATATTAAGGCGAATTATAAAGTAATGCGTTCTTATATGTATAGCGATGATCTTGTAAGGTGGCTGCTTAAGATTTTAGATAACTCTAATAAACAATGTCCTACTTATAATGTTGGTTCTAATAATAAAATTTCAATTCAAAATACTGCTAATTTTTTAGCAAAAAAATATGGCTTAAAGGTTTTAAGTCCAAAAATACTCTCTAAAAAGATTGATAATTATATTCCCAATATAGAAAAAGCAAAAAAAGAATTAAATTTGAATAATTATTACACTTCTTTAAGTGCTATAATTAAAACGATTAATATTTTAAAAAAAAATACTTGCCCTTAAAGAGTTTAAATAAAGTTTTTTTTTATAATTTAAATAATAAATCAATTATTTAAATAATTTAACTTTAAATATTTCATATAAAGCGTTTAGCATGTGATAAAATTTTATTTTTTTTTCAGAAGAGTTAATTCTAGGCCAATATTTTATCGAAATTTCACCAATTTTTAATTTTTTTTTGCATATTCTGCTTATAAATTCAAAATCAAATCCCGCATGATATGAATTAGTTTTAATCTTTTTTATACTTTTTGTTTTGTAAAGTTTTGCACCAATAATGTCTGTAAATTTATGTCCATAAAAAATATTTATTAAAAATGTACAGATAAGTGTTGCTAGATAAGCAGGTTTATTTATAATAATATTTATAAGTGACCGTGTTTTATTTTTTAATCTAGACCCTAAAACGACATCTAAATTATTATCTTTTGCATAATTCATCATATAAATACTTCTTTTATGATCGAATTCTAAATCAGAATATTGAATAAAAACGTAATCGCCAGTTGCTTTTTTGATACCTTCGGTAACGCTTTTTCCAAAACCCATATTCTTATTTCTTAAAATTTTATAAATTTTTATTTTTTTATTTTTATAATTCTCAATTATTTCTCTACTTCCATCTTGAGAACCGTTGTCGATAATAATGATTTCTTTATTAGGATAATTAATATTTGCAACATCTTCGATTGCTTTTTGCACTGTTTTAAATTCATTATAAACAGTCACTAAATATGTAATTTTAAGCATTTTTTTTAAATTTTATATATAATTTTGAATAATCATTATATGATTATTTAATAAGCTACTATTAACTTTATTTAGTCATAAAAAATTTTAAAAAAAGTAGAATTTTTAACTTTTATAATTATTAATAATAACAAATTATTTTCGTTAAAATTTATTATAAATAATGTTTCAAATAAAATTAAAATTATCAATTATCGCGAAGTTATTAGCATGTATTTTTTTATCATTTTTTTTTTTTAAAGGGAGATTAGGATCAGATGATCTTGAGGTATTTAATTTTATATTTAATTATTTTTATTCAGAAAATAACTTATCGAATTATATAGAAGCTATAAAGACACAATCATCACAAAAAACTTTTTATAATAGCAGTCAAGAACATAGTTATTTCACTTTTTATCATAGGTTTGTTTGGGTGGTACAAACTTATTTAATCACTAGTTTTGTAAAAATATTTAGCATTTATAGTTTTGATGTGTATTTTTTCTGTCAATATTTCAGTGGTTTTATCTTATCTTTTTATACTTGTGTAAGCTTTTTTTTATGCCAAAATTTTTTTAATAAAAAAACGACAAAAATAAATTCCTATTTTTTAGCAATTAGCATTTTTTTTGGATCCGGTTTAATATGTTTTTTTTCAGGTGCATTTATAGAAAGTTTGGTAATTTTACTTCTTATTTTAAGAGTAACGCAAAATAACAAATATAAATATTTTTTAGATTTTTTAATTATATTTATTAAGCCATTTTACTTTTTACTTGTTTGTGGGTTAGTTTTTAGCGAAAATAAAATATTTAACAGCAAAAAATTTAAGACTTTATCTATAAATTTCGAAAATCTTAAAATTGTATTACTTTATATTTTTGGTCTATTGTCCTTATTTTTATTTATCAGATATATTTTATTTGATGCACCGCCTTATACAAATTATTTAACAGATTTTTTTGGGAGAGAGTTAAATTACCATATTTATCTAAATCAATTGTTTGATTTTATATTTTCCTTTGGGTCAGGACTGTTTTTTTCTTTACCTATTATTATTATTTTAATTATTTATGGTTGGCAAGGATATGAAAGTTTAAGCAAAATGTTTTTTTCTGTATTGTTAATATTTTTTTTATCTTTATTCGATCAACATCACGGACAGGCACCCGGAGGAAGATATTTTTTGCCGACTTTATTTATTTTTATGAAAGAAATGATTTTTGGGTTTATTTATTTTAAGAGGAATATTTATATAATGGGTTGTATATTTGTAATTACAATATTAAATTTACCGTCAATTGAGTATAGAAATTTTAATTTATTTCAATATATCAATCAGTCACAAATTAAAGCTAAACCCGCTGAAAGTAATTACGATACATTGAATTTTCCTTTAAGAGATTTTAGATTTAATCATATTGTGTTTGCAAACAATATAATTTTAAAAAAAATTAAGGGTGTTGATACGATTTACATAGGGGATTTAAAATTTAATACTGAAGATGTTTATCCTATGAATCCAATAACAAGAGTTTCTTATTTAAACAAATACAAGATAGATAAATACGATAATAAGTTAATCTTGATGTTAAAAAATTATAGTAATTTTTTAGTAGGTATTTATTCTTCGTTTGTATTAATTTTTTTATTTTTTTATTTTTATTTTGGCTTTAAAATAATTAGTAAAAAAAATAAAGTTTATTGCTGCAGAAGTGATAGAATAATCAACTAATAATTATTTTAATTAAATTTTATGATAATTTCAAAAACACCTTTTAGAGCAAGTTTTTTTGGTGGTGGGACAGATTTTCCAGAATTTTTTGAGAAAAAAGATTCTATAGTTATTGGTTCTGCGATAGATAAATATTTGTATTTATTCCAAAATAAGTTTTTTTCCCAACTTTTTAATCATAATTTAAGACTCTTTTACAAAAAAAATGAATTTATTAATAATGTTAAAGATATTAAGCATAAGGTTTTTAGAGAAGTTTTTATTCATGAAAAAATTTTTAATGATTTTGAAATTCATGTTTCTTCAGAATTGCCATCTTTTGTAGGGCTGGGTTCTTCCTCGTCTTTTACTGTTGGACTGATTAATCTTATAAAGCACTATAAAGGCATAAATTTATCAAAAAAACAGCTAGCGATTCAATCAGTCGATATTGAAAGATATAAGCTAAAAGAAAATGTTGGATTGCAAGATCAGATCTTAGCCGCTTATGGAGGATTTAACTCAATTAAATTTTTTGATAATAAATTTAAAATTAATCCAATAGAAGTTAATTTTTCTTTAAAAAAATTTTTTAATAAAATTTTCTTAGTTTATACAGGAATTCAGCGCACTGCTTCTAATATCGAAAAAAAAAAATTTAACTCGGGATATATAAATAATGCTCATTTAAATACAATTCGGGATATTGCATTTGAAGCTGATAATTTGTTTAAAAAGTCAAAAAATGATAATTTTTTTGGTAAGTTAATGCATGAAACCTGGATTGCAAAAAAAAAAATACATAAAATTGTGTCAAATAAAAAGATTGATGATTTGTATCAAAAGGCTTTAGATGCGGGATCTAGTGGAGGTAAGCTTCTAGGGGCAGGAGCTGGAGGATTTGTATTATTTTTTGTAGAAGATAACAAAAGAGAAAAATTTATTAAAGCTTTTACAAATCATCCGTATATAAATATTCAGATTGATTTTGAAGGAAGTAAAATTATTAAACTTAAATAAAATAAAGGAAATTTGAATTGAAAGTTTTAGTTACTGGAGGCGCAGGTTACATAGGGTCGGTTCTTACAAATTTTTTGGCTAAGCTTGATTACAACGTAACTGTTTTTGATAACTTTTTTTTTAAGCAAGAGTACATCAAATCTAGATTACTTAGAAATAATATTAATATTATTCAAGGAGATGTCAGGGATGAAAAATTATTATTTGATGTAGTAAAAAAAAACGATGTTATTATTCCTTTAGCATGTTTGGTAGGAGCCCCTTTATGTGATTTATATCAAGAGGAAGCAATCCACGTAAATCAAATAAGCATAAAAAATTTAACAAATATACTTAGCAAACAACAGATTGTTATTTTTCCAGTTTCTAACTCAGGTTACGGTATTGGAAAAAAAAACGAATTATGCACAGAAATGAGCAAACTCAATCCTATCTCCCTTTATGGAAAGACAAAAGTGCGCGCCGAAGAAATTATAATGGGCAGAGAAAACTCAATAGCTCTTCGGTTAGCTACTGTTTTCGGAATGTCACCAAGAATGAGGGTAGATTTATTAGTAAATAATTTTGTTTATCAGTCCCTTTTAACAAAAAATTTAAAAATATTTGAGGGTAATTTCAAAAGAAATTACGTTCATATTGAAGATGTAGTAAATGTTTTTATTTATATGATTAATAATTTTGACAAATATAAAAATAATGTTTTTAATTTTGGTTTAGAGGATGCGAATCTATCTAAATTAGAATTGGCAAATAAAATTAAAGTTTATATTAAAGATCTAATTATAGAAGAATCTGAATTTGGCAAAGATCCTGATAAAAGAGATTATATAGTTTCTAATAAAAAAATACTTAGCACAGGTTTTAATTTTAAAAAAAGTTTGGATAATGGAATTCAGGAACTCATAAAGGGCTTACTTAAAAAAAACACTGTAATATCAAAAAATGTATAGAAATAAGTGTTTAATTTGTTCGGCAACCAATAGATTTAATAAGATTTTAGATTTTGGATTTATTCCCTGGAGTAATAACTTTTTAAAAAAAAAAAAAAACATAAAACATATCCGTTAACTCTAGTTAGATGTCGAGACTGTTTAACTGTTCAGCTTAATTTTTTTGTGAAAAAAGAAACTATGTTTTTAAATCATAATTATATTAGCGGTATAAATTCAGAATTAAAAATTCATTTTAAGAAAATTGTTAACAATAATCTTATAAAAAAATTCAATTCAGGAAATGTTTTAGATATAGGTTCTAATGACAGCTCTTTTCTTAAGAATTTCCCAAAAAAATATAAAAAAATTGGATTTGAACCATGTAAAAAAATTATAAAAAAAAATAAAAATATCATTACTATTAATAAATTTTTTTCGTACGAAGAAGCAAAAAAAATTAAAATTAAATTTGATATTATTCATGCATCAGGTGTATTTTTTCATTTAGAACAACTTCACTCAGTAACAAAGGGTATTAAGTATTTGTTAAAAAGTGAAGGTATATTTGTAATTCAATTTTTGAATTTAAAAGATATTATTGAAAAATTTCATTTTGACCAGATTTACCACGAACATTTAGTATATTACACTCTAAAAAGCTTAAGTGTTATTTTGAATTTATATGAGTTAGAAATTTTTGATGCTTTCAAAGTCAAGATACATGGAGGCTCATTAATAGTTTATGTATCTCATAAAGGTTTAAAAAATAAAACAAAAAGATACAAAATTTTATTAAAGCAAGAATCTTATTTTTTAAAAAAATTTAATAAAAAAATTTTAATTTTTAAAAAAAATATTTTAACTACAAAAAAAAGAATTAATAAATTTGTTTCACTAAATAAAAAGAAAAATAATAGAATTATTGGTATAGGAGCTCCAGCCAAAGCTATAACTTTGTTGAAAGTTTGTAATTTAATGAAGAATAAAATAGATTTTTGTTTAGAAATTAATAAAAAAAAATTTAATACTTATTTACCAAATACTGACATTATTGTGAAAGACCAGAGAAGTTTTAAAATTAAAAAAAATGATTGTTTTATTCTTTTTAGTTGGAACTTTAAAAAATCCATATTAGGCAAACTTTTTAAAAATCATGTAAAAAAAATTACTATAATAAACCCTCATATACATGAATAAAAAAAAAATATTTATTACAGGCGGCAATGGATTTCTTGGCAGACATCTTATACCCATTCTTAAAAAAAAAAATTTGGTGATATTTCCATCTTCAAAACAAGTAAATTTAATGAATTTTAACGATTTAAAAAAATTTACCACCAATTTTGATGAGATTTATCATTTAGCTGCATGGACTCAAGCTGGAGATTTTTGTCTTAGTAATGAAGGGTCGCAGTGGGTAAACAATCAAATCATGAATTCGAATATTATTAAGTGGTGGTCAGCTTATCAAAAAAAAGCTAAATTAATTTTTATTGGCTCTAGTTGCTGTTATTCTGAGCAAGGAGATCTTAAGGAGGACAAATATATTCATGATATTCCTCATGACAGTCTAATGTCCTATGCGATGACCAAGCAAATGTTGACACAAGGAGCAATTGCATGTGCTAAGCAGTATAATCTTAAATGGCTTTGCCTTGTTCCACCAACTCTTTACGGTGTAAATTATCACACAGATAATAAGCGACAATCGCATTTTATATTTGATCTGATTAAAAAGATTTTACGAGGAAAATTCTATAACGAAAAAGTTGTATTATGGGGCGATGGGTATCAAAAAAGAGAACTAATGTATGTTAATGATTTTGTTAAAAATATTTTATTAATTAATAAAAAAATTAATAATCAGATTGTTAATTTAGGAAGTAAAAGAGATTATTCGATTAGAGAATTTGCAAAAATTATAAGTAAAATTGTTGGCTATAATGAACAAAATATAATTTACGATATAAATAAATACGTTGGAGTGAGAAAAAAAAAACTTAATACGCAAAAAATAAAAAAAATAATTACAAACTACGAAAAAAAACTTACAGATATTAAAATTGGTTTAAAAGAAGTTGTAAATTGGTATCTAAAAAATAATGTCTATAATGCATAAATTCTGTTTTTTTTGCATACTACCTAGCTATTTTAATAATGAGGGCCATGAAAATTCATTTATTAAATGTTATGAAAAAATTATAAATAAAAATATTTTTTTTTTAGTTCCTAAAGTAAACTCTAATAGGAAAAATAGAGCATTTAATAAAGTAATAAATAATAAAAAAAGCAATTTTTTTTTTATAAAAATTTTAAGTGAAATTATTTTTTTTTTTTGTAATATTAAATCAATAAACTTAATAATTAAAAATAAACATAGAAATAATAAATCTATTGTTTTTTTAGATGGAGGTTCTCTTTTTTTTTTATTATCTTTTTTTTTTTTATCGAATAAAAAAAATATTACATTTATTTATTATTTAAGGTCTTCTTATAATCAAATTATAAAAGAATTTTTTTTTTTTTTAATATTAAAAAGATTTAATAAAATTTTTTTTAACTTTAAATTAGTAACAGACAGTCTTCTCTTAAAAAATTTTTTATTAAGAAAGACTAAGCTAAATGCATTTATATTGCCAATACCACATACTGTTTTTAGAAAAATTAATATATTAAAAAATAATTTAGACCGAATAAATTTTTTTTGTCCAGGCGGTTTCCGTACTGACAAATTTGGTAATAATTTAAATTTATTTTTAAAAAATCATGACAAATATAGTTATAATTTAATAATTAATAAAGATTTTATCAAACCAATTAACATCACTCAAATTAAATTAAATTATTTTAGCAATTTAAATAAAAAAGAATATTATGATATTTTCAAGAATTCCGACTTCATACTTTTGCCGTATGAGCAAGAGAGCTATAAGTTAAAAACATCTGGTATATTTGTTGAAACTATAATTTTTGGAAAGATTCCTATTGTCACGTCTGGTACGTGGATGGCAGATCAATTAAAAATGTTTAATTTAAGAGAACTTATCATTGATAATTGGGGTTTTTTTAAATTAAGTAAATTATTAAAAGATATTAATAAAAATTCATTTTATAAAAAGTTAAGACATATGCAAATTTTTTATAATAATTTTCATAATGAAGATAATTTTATTAATAAATTTACAAAAGTTATAAAACAATAATTTTATTTATATGAGTTATTACAATCAAATTCTAGAACATAAGGCTTTTAAAGATAATCCACTCTATGTACTCTGGAATGCAACTGCTCTCTTTTTTTGTATATTTTTTAAAATAAGTTTTATTTTTAAAGTTTCCACAAAACTTGTTAGTTTTAAATTAAATTTTGAGCCACTTAATAGAAACATGGGTGGCAGGGGAATATTTATGTATAGAGAAAAAATAGAGCCATTAATGGAACATGGACTAAAATTTATTCGAAAAGATGATATATGTATAGATGCTGGTGCAAATCAGGGAATTTATACAATTCCATTCGGAAAAATTGTTGGTTCTAGAGGAAAAGTCATAGCTATAGAACCCATGAAATACGCGCAAAAAATTATAAAAAAAAATAGTCAGATTAATAATCTTAAAAATGTCAAAGTTTTTAATGGGGTTGTTTCAGATAAAAACAAACAAGAGATTTTGGATTTAAGTAAAGGTGTTGGCTCCGCTTCAATTACAAGAAATTTCGGAAAAAAAAAAATATTGAGAGTTAATTCTAAAACCATTGATAATTTAGTTAAAAATTATGGATTAAAAAAAGTAAATTTCATTAAGATGGATATAGAGGGATGCGAATTTTTAGCTTTGAAAGGAGCAAGAAAAACAATTCAAAAATTTAAACCTACCATCTGTCTGGAATGTGACGTTAAAAGTTTTAAAAAAATAAATAATTTTTTGAAAAGATTTTCTTATAAAGCCTATTTATTTGATAGTAATGGATCCCTTTTTAAGATTGATAAGATTGTAGAAGATAAAAGTAATATTTTTTTCTATAAATGAAAAAAAAAATTGCAATAACATTCCCTTGGCTAAATCTCTATGGCGGTGGAGAGGTTTTTTGTGAGTATTGCTCAAATTTATTATCAAATTATTTTTTAGTAGATCTTTTTGTTTATGATAACGGTAAAAAAAAACATCATAAGCTGAGATTTAAAAAATCAATAAATATAATTTATATTAGATCAAGCAACCCAGTTATAAATTTTTTTTGTTCAAGGTTTATGATTTTTTCACAAGTTTACATTATTTATTATTTTAACTTTATGAATAAAAATCAATACAATTTTATTTATTCATCTGGAGGAGAGTTTTTTTCAAAATTTATAACTTATCAGTATGTACATATATGTATTTTTTCAAATAATATTTTTGAATATAAAAATTTTGGCCTAGATAGTAATTTTAAAAAATTAATTAGATTTTTATTTGTAATTGCATCAAGGTTTATTTTAAGAATAAACAAAAACGCTTTTAAAGATGTTTTTACCATGACCAATTCTAACTGGAGTCTAGAAAGAATTAAAAAAACTTACGAAATAAAAAATAAAATAGTAGTTTATCCTACATTTAAAATACCAAAATTTTATAAAATAACATATGAGCAGTTTAACTCAAGATTGAGTGACTTTGTAATTCTTGGCAGGGTAAGCGCAGATAAAAAGATTGTTGAAGGAATCAATATTTTTATCAAAATTAATAAGGTAATCCCAGAATCAAAGTTACATATTATAGGACCAATTGATATTAAGTATAAGAATTCCTTTGATATAAATATTATTAAAAATAAAAATATTATTTTTCATGGCTTACTAAGCTTAAAAGATAGAAATAAGATTTTAAGAAATTCAAAGTATGGACTAAATTTTTTTCATTCAGAACATTTTGGTAGAAATGTTTTGGAAATGCAAAAAATGGGGATGATTGTTTTCGCTAGAAATAAAGGTGGTGTTAGAGAAATTTTATTTAATAAAAATCAGAAATATCAAAAATACGATGATTTAATTGATAAAATTTATAAAGTATTTTTTTCCTCTAAGCTACAAAAAAAAATTTTATTAGAAAATCAAAAGTATCTCATGAATAATTTTTCTGATAAAGATTTTAAGCATAAATTTTTGTCAATATTTAAAAAAAATAAGTGAAAAAAAAAATTTTAATAACCGGTTCTGAAGGTTTTATAGGTAATCATTTAATACAATTTTTGTGTAAAAAAAATTACTTAATTTTTGGTAGCTATTATAAAAGTAAAAATTTTTATCCTAGTGATAATATTAAATATGTACGATGTGATGTTAGAAATTTTAAAAGATTAAAAAAAATTATATTAAAAATTAAACCCCATATAATTTTTCATTTAGCGGCTAAAAGTCATCCCAATTATTCATTTAAAAATCCAATTGAGACAATAAATACGAATATAAAAGGCACAATTAATTTATTAGAAGTATGTAAAAAATTTTATAAAAATCCAAAAATAATACTGGCCTGTTCAAGCGCACAGTATGGCTCAAGAACTTTTAATAAGTTGCCAATGAAAGAGTCGGATATTCATTTACCAGAACATATTTATGGTCTATCAAAAGTTTTTCAAGACAAGTTAGGAGCGCAATACAATAAGATGTATTCTCTAAAAATTATAAGAGCAATTTTATTTAATACTTCGGGACCAGGAAAATTTAATGATGTATTTAATGATATTTGCAGTCAATTTGTAAAAAATAATAATAAAAAAAAAATAATTATAAATTGTGGAAATCTTAATAATCAAAGAGATTTTATGCATGTAGATGATGTTGTTAATGCTTTGTACATTCTTGCATCTAGAGGAAAAAACGGTGAGTCTTATAATGTTGGATCTGGAAAATTAACTAAAGTAAGAGAAATTATAAACATTTTAGAAAAATTATATAATACAAAAATTAATATTAGAATTAATAAAAGTTTGTATAGGAAATTCGATGAAAGATTTATTCTTTCAAGTAATAAAAAAATTAGATCCTTAAATTGGAAACCGAATAAAAGTGTAAAAGATATTATTAAAGATATGGTAAGCTACTATACTTTAATAAAAAGATGAAAAAAAAAACTCTTATTAGTATTATAATTCCAACTTACAATTCCTCTACTTCAATTTTAAAAACACTTCATACAGTAATTAATCAAGATTATAAAGATTATGAAATTATAATTATAGATTCCTATTCTGTAGATGACACAATTATTAAAATTAAGTCTTTAAAAAATAAAAGAATAAGAATTTTTTTTACAAAAAAAGAAAAAGGTTTGTCTTATGCAAGATATTTTGGAATTTTAAAATCAAGAGGAAAATATATTGCATTTTTAGATTCTGATGATGAGTGGAAAGATAATAAGCTTATGAAGCAAATTAAGTTTATGAAAAAATATAAAAGCGTTTTTTCTTGCACAAACTTTCAATTAAAAAAAAATAACAATATTAAAAAAGTGATAATTAAAAAAAATAAGATTTTTTTTAATGACTTATTGGCAGATAGACCTATTGCACTGTCATCGGTCATTATTTTAAGAGATATCATATTAAATGTGGCCAAAAATAATCATTCAGATACATATGCCGAGGATTATCTTTGGTGGGTACTAGTGTTAAAAAAAAACTATCGTTGTGACGTGATAAAGTCAAATTTAACAACTATAAATATTATTAAAAATTCTAGATCAGTTAAATTTTTGCTTAATTATATGGCGCTTATAAGAATTTATAAAGATAATCTTAAGATTAGTTTTGGTCGTACTTTTGTAATAATTATGTTACTGACTTATAATACTTTTAGTAAAAATCTTTTTAAATATAAATTTTTTTTTTTAAATAAATGAATTTTTCCGTTGAAAACTATATCCTTTCACTAAATTCTGTTCTTGCAAAGATTGATAAAGAGCAGATTAAAAAAGCAATATCTTTAGTTAAGGATTCTTTTAGTAAAGAAAAAAAAATAATAACATGTGGAAATGGAGGAAGCGCCTATAACGCATCTCATTATATCACGGATTGGAACAAAATGACTAATATTAGCAAGAAGAAGAATTTTTTTGGCTTTTCTCTTTGTGATAATATTGGATTAATTACTGCCTATTCCAATGATATTAATTATGATCACGTATTTAAAGGTCAGTTAGAATGTATTTTGCAAAAAGATGATCTTCTTATTTGCATAAGTGGAAGTGGAAATTCAAAGAATGTAATAAACGCAGCAGAATACGCAAACTCAATAGGCGCGACTACTCTTGCTATTGTCGGTTTTGATGGCGGGCATTTAATTAATAAATGCAAGTACAGTGTACACGTACCATCTTTTGATATGCAAATATGCGAAGATGTTCATTTAATAATCGGCCATATGATAACAAAAGAACTTGCTGATTTTAAAATAAATTAATAATGAGGTTTAGATTTGCATCTATATCTTCACTAATAATATATCTCTTTCCAGCGGCCTTAATATCAGGCCCTTTCGTCAGCGATTTAATTGTAAGCACTCTTTCAATTGCCTTTATTGTTTATTCAATCATTAAGAAGTTATTTGATTATTTCAAGAATATTTTTTTTTATTTTTTTTTATTTTTTTGGTTAGTTTGCATATTATCCTCTTTTTTTTCTCAACAATTTGTTTTTTCAATTATGAACAGTTTATTTTTTATAAGGTTTGGTATTTTTTCAATATTAATCTACTATTTAGTAAAAAATAATCCTAATTTTCTTAACAATTTTTATTACGTAACTTTATGCACATTAATTGTATTGCTTGCAGATGCATATTTTCAGAAGTTTTTTGGAGTTAATATTACTGGAAATATTCCGGTTACAATAACAAAAATACACGGACTCTTCGGAAAAAAAGAGATATTAGGCACATATTTGTTAAGAATTAGTCCAATACTACTTTTTATATGTTTATTTCAGAAAAAAAATATTAATTTTTTTTTAATTTTTTTTTATGCATTTATAGAACCAATTATTTTTTATAGCGGGCAAAGATCAATTTTTTATATGTCTTTGATTTATATATTGTGTCTCATACTTTTTGTAAAACATAATAAGAAAGCTATTGTTGCATTAATGTTTTTATTTATTTTTTTATATTATAATTTATTTCTCAATAAAAGTTATAATCATAGAATGATAAAAGATATCACTGAGAATTATCAAATGTACAAGCCTTATAACTACGATGTTGATGGTAAATATAAATATTTGAATTTTATGTTTTATAGCCCCAACCAAACTATTCTTTGGATTGCGTCACTAAATATATTTATGGATAATAAAATTATTGGCGTAGGACCAAATACTTTTAGATATATATGTGATAAATATAAACCTAAAATTGATTATGTGCATAATAAATGTTCTAACCACCCACATAATTTTGCCTTTCAATTATTAGCGGAGATTGGACTAGTAGGTTTTATGATTTACTTATGTGCTTATCTAGTTTTATTAAAAAAAATAATAATTAATTTATATAGAAAAATATTTTATCAAGAAGATAAAAATTTACCTGATTCCGCTTTGATTATCTTAATATTAATAAATTTTTTTCCTTTGATTACAAATGGAAATTTTTTTAACAATTATCTTTCAATTATAAATTTTTTACCATTTGGTTTTTTATTATTTTTAGCACATAAGAAATAATGAATTTAATATTGCCTATTTCCTTATCTTTATTTATTTTATTTTTTATTTATATTTTAATTAAAAAAAAAAAAAAATTTTTTTTATTTATTTTAGACTCAGATTTTCAAAAGCCACAGTCTTTTCATAAAGAATCGATTTTAAGAATTGGAGGATTGTTCCTAATTATTCCAGTTATGATTTATGGAATATTTAATTTAAATAATATATTTTTCTTAGTAACAACTTTATTTTTGCTAACTAATTTTTTATTAGGCTTAATAGATGATGCTAAATTAATCAGAAATCCTTTTTTAAGATTTTTTTTATTTTTATCATTTAATTTTTTTTTAATAATTTTTTTCAAAATTAAAATAAATAATTTTGACTTATATTTTTTTGATTATATTAATACTATTGAATTTTTTTCATATTTTCTTGTATTGTTTTCAATATTTTTTATTGTCAATGGATCAAATTTAATTGATGGCTTTAATGGATTGTTAACAATTCACGCTTTAATCATTTCTTACATTCTATTATTTATTTGTTTTTATTTTAATTTAAAAGATGAATTTGATTATATTTTAATTATTTTAACAGGCTTAAACTTCTTTTTGTTATTAAATTTCCCAAAAGCCCGTTTCTTTTTGGGTGATAATGGTTCTTTTTTTATTGGTTCTTTTTTGTCTTTTATAACAATTATGATCTCAAATTTATCTAAAGCTATTTCTCCTTTTTTTTATGCCATTATTCTTTATTATATATTTTTTGAAATATTATTTTCAGTATTTAGAAAGATTTTTGAGAAAAAAAATCCTTTTTACCCAGATAAGTATCATTTGCATATGCTGATTTTTTATTTTTTAAAAAAAAAAAATAATTTGTTAAAATCTAATTATTTAACAAGTATTTATATTAATATAGTTTACTTAATCACATTAATACCGGTTATTTATTTTTACGACAATACATTTGCATGCAAAATATATTTGCTTGCATTATTTTCTTTATATTTGTTCTTTTATTTTTTCTTAAGAAAACAATGCAAAATATAGATCAAATAGTAATATTAAACGGAGGATTTGGTGAGAGAGTTAAATCTTTAACAAAAGGCGCTCCTAAATGTTTAATAAAATTTGCATCTAACTCATTTTTATTTTTACAATTGCAGCTTATTAAAAAAAAAGGAATTAAAAATGTAGTTATTTGTTGCGGTTACAAATCAAATTCTATTATTAAAGAATTAAAAAAAAACAATATAAAAAAACTTGGATTAAAAATTTCAGTATCAATTGAGAGAAGAAAACTTGGCACAGGAGGTGCTATAATTAATGCCAATAAATATCTGCATAATAATTTTTTTATTATTTATGGAGACTCTTGGCTAGATATAAATTATAGAAAAATTGGAAAAAAATTTATCTCTTTAAATAAAAAAAATATTATGACTGTTGTCAAGAGTTCTTTAATTAAAAATCATAAGCCTAATATTTTTTTAAAAAATAATAAGATAATTTATTATCAAAAAAATAGTAATAATAAAAATTTTAAGTATATTGACTACGGCTTAATAGCCTTAAGAAAAGAAGCTTTGCAGTATTTCCTAAATAAGAAAAAATTTGATTTAAACTTAATAATCAAATATTTAATAAAACACGAAGATATTGAAGCTTATAAGGTAAAAAAGAAATTTTATCATATAGGATCACCAGAGGGCATTAAGGAAATAAAAAAAATTTTTAATTAATTATGAATTATTTACGAAGTTTTATTGAGGAACATAATAAAATAATTACAAGCATTAATTTAACTCACATTGATCTTTTATTAAAAAATTTAGTAAAGTTAAGAAAAAATAATGGACGGCTTTTTATAATTGGAGTCGGTGGTAGCAGTGCAAACGCCTCTCATGCAGTTAATGATTTTCGAAAATTATGCAATATAGAATGTTATTCGCCTACAGATAATGTTGCTGAATTAACAGCAAGAACCAATGATGAGGGCTGGGAAAATGTATTTAAAGATTGGCTTATAGTTTCTAAACTGCAAAAAAAAGATGCAATATTATTTTTTTCTGTTGGAGGGGGGTCAAAAGAAAAGAATGTAAGCGTTAATCTTATAAAAGCAGCGCAATTTGCTAAAACTAAAAAATCAAAAATTTTTTCAATTATTGGAAATCAAAAAGGTTATTTGAAAAAAATATCGGACTGTTGTTTGCTTATACCTGTGGTTAATAAAAAAAATATTACCCCACATACAGAATATATGCAGGTGTTAATTTGGCACATGCTAGTTTCTCACCCTTTGTTAAAGTATAATCTTACCAAATGGGAAGAAGTTAGTAATCTTAAAGACAAAAAATAATTTAATGGCAATAAGTTGGAAGAAAGCCCAAGTTAATGAGAAATCTTTTTGGAGATCAATTTATTTAAGTGATAATAAAAATTTTTATCCTAAAACTAATAAAAAAGAAGATTTTTTAATATCTACATCGGGAGTTTTAAAAAATCATAATATTAATTTTGTTAATTTAAAAAATAAAATTCTAGTAGATCTTGGTTGCGGTCCTTATGGTGAAATTATGGGTATTAAAATTTTAGAAAAAATAAATCAGATATATTTAAAGAAAATTATCGGCATTGATCCTTTGATGGATTTTTATAAAAAGGAAATAGGTTTAATAAAAGAAACTAAAAATTTAAAGTTGATCAATGCAAAAGGCGAAGAAATTCCATTAGAGGCTGAATCCGTTGATGTCGTTATATCTTCAAATGCTATAGATCATTGTGAAGTACCCGAGGTAACAATTAGTGAAGTTAAAAGAATTTTAAAAAAAAATGGGATTTTTTATATCAATGTTCATGTTTTAAACTCTAAATTTAGTTTTTTATCTAACATCTTAAAATACTTCGACAAAAATCATCCTCATCACTTTACTGAGTTAAAATTAGAATATCTATTAAAAAAACAATTTAAGAATGTAAAAAAGAATTATTCTACAAATATTTTTTCTAATGAGAAAATGTCTTTTTTTAAAATTATCTTTAAAAAAAATAATGAAAATTTTTTTAAAGGTTTTAAAAGAGCCATTTCAAACTATTTACTTTACTTAACCTATTATACGTGCACAAAATAAAAAAAGAAGCTGCAATTTTTTTTGATAGAGATGGAGTGTTAATAGATGCGCCACTTATCAATAAAAAACCTACTTCAGTACAATCTTTAAAAGATGTTAAATTATGCAAGAATATTTTAGAAATTTGCAAATATTATAAAAAAAACTACTATTTAATTATGGTTACCAATCAACCTGATTACAGCAGGGGCGTTAATAGTAAAAAAAATATTATAAATATTAACAATTTTTTAAAAAAAAAATTAAATCTTGATATGATTTATGTATGTTATTCAGATAATGAAAAATGTATTGATAGAAAACCAAATCCTGGAATGTTATTAAAAGCTAAGAAAAAATATAAAATTAATTTAAAAAAATCTTTCATGATAGGGGATAGGTGGAGAGATGTTGGTGCCGGTAATAAGGCAGGATGTAGAACTATTTTTATAGAGAGAAACTATTCTGAAAAGCTTATTTATAAACCAAATTATTCCATACGTAAGTTAAAAGATATTTTTTTAATAATTAAAAAATGAAAAAAATTAAAATTAAAATATTTGCAGACGGCGCTGACTTTTCTGGTATTGTAAATTATAACAAAAAAAAATTTATCAAAGGTTTAACAACAAACCCATCTTTGATGAAAAAATCTGGCGTTAAAAATTATACTACTTTTGCTAAAAAAATTCTTAAAATTGTAAATAAAAAACCTATTTCCTTTGAAGTTTTTTCTGATGAATTCGAAGGAATGTATAATCAAGCTAAAAAAATAGCTTCATGGGGAAATAATGTTTATGTAAAAATTCCAGTTACTAATACAAAAGGACAGGGATCTTATAAGCTTATTAAAAAACTTTCTAATGAAAATATTAAACTTAATGTTACTGCAATATTTACTGAAGACCAAGTTAAAAAAGTTGTGAATTCATTGAATCCAGAAGTAAAATCTATTATTTCAATTTTTGCAGGTCGTATTGCTGACACCGGAGAAAATCCTGAATTTTTAATTAAAAAAACACTTAAGTTATTAAAAAAAAATAAAAATTGTGAAGTTTTATGGGCTAGCACAAGAGAACTTTATAATATTTTGTCTGCTAGTAGTATTGGTTGTCATATAATTACTGTGCCAAATAACATTTTAGATAAGCTAAATTTATTTGGGTATAATTTAAAAAATTATTCCTTAGAAACAGTAAAAGAGTTTTATAGAGACGCCAAAAAAGCGGGATTTGTAATTTAATGTTAATAGCTAGATCTCCACTAAGAATATCGTTAGGTGGCGGAGGCACAGATTTGCCTTCTTACTACAAGAAATATGGGGGGTTTTTAATAGCAGCTACTATTAATAAATATGTTTACATAAGTCTTGCTGAAACTTTCAATAAAAAATTTATAATAAAATATTCTGATTTTGAAGAAGAAAAAAATATTACAAACATAAAACACCCTTTATTTAGAGAGACGTTAATAAAAATGAATGTAAAGACGCCTTTAAATATTTCAAGTCACGCAGATATCCCAGCTGGCACAGGAATGGGTTCTTCAGGATGCTTTGCGGTGACTTTGATAAATGCTTTATCTTGTTATCAAGGGAAAGAATTGTCAAAAAAAAAAATTGCAGAATTGGCCTGTAATATCGAGATTGATAAATTAAAAGAACCTGTCGGAAAGCAAGATCAATATACAGCAGCTTTTGGTGGTTTAAATTCATACGAATTTCTATGTAACGGAAGTGTGTTAATTAAAAAAATTAAAATCTCTAAAAAAAATATCAAAAAATTAAAAAGTAATTTAATAGTTTTTTTTACTGGTTATTCACGAAGTTCTTATAAAATTTTACAAAAACAAGATTCAAATACAAAAATCTTTGATAAATCGATGCTAAATAATTTGCATCAAGTGAAAAAATTTGGGCGCGAGAGTAAAAAAATATTAGAAAATGGAAATTTAAATGAAATTGGAAAAATTATGCACGAACATTGGCAGTATAAAAAAGAAAGATCAAAATTTATGACAAATAATAAAATTGATCATTTATATAATATTGCAATAAATAATGGAGCATTAGGAGGGAAATTAATAGGTGCCGGTGGAGGTGGTTTTTTAATGTTTTATTCAGAAAATATTAGTTTGATTGAAAAAAAATTTTTTAATTTTGGTTTTAAAAAGCTGAATTTCGATTTTGATTTTGAAGGAACAAAAATTATTACTAAATGATTTTGTAATAAAATTCTGCAGTCATTATATTAATTTTTTAATTTTTTTTATCATATTTTTTTCTAATTTTTTAAATCCAATATTAACCATTGAACATTCTTAATGATATTTTAAATAGCCATTTTAAAGTGGGTTATAAGAATTAGTAGTAAAGTAATTAATTAGTACTGATTTTCCAATTAAATTTGGTTGCGGGGCTTGGATTTGAACCAAGGACCTTCAGGTTATGAGCCTGACGAGCTACCAGACTGCTCCACCCCGCGGAATAAGTTATTGATATCAGACTTTTTATTTGTATCATATTAAATTATTTAACATTTAAAAAAAATTTTTGTGAAAAGAAAAATAGCACTTATTTTTGGTATCACAGGTCAAGACGGTGCATATCTTGCAAAATTTTTATTAAAAAAAAATTATATTGTCCACGGCATCAAAAGAAGAAGTTCATCAATAAACACGTCCAGAGTTGATGATATTTATATAGATCCTCATAACAGAACTAGTTTTTACATGCACTATGGGGATTTAGGAGATTCTCTTTCAGTTTTAAAAAATATAAAAAAAATTGGACCTGATGAAATTTACAATTTGGGAGCACAATCACACGTAGGCGTGTCATTTGAAGTTCCTGAATATACAGCAAACATAGATGGTCTAGGGACATTAAGAATACTAGACGCTATAAAGACTTTGTCTTTAGAAAAAAAAACAAAATTTTATCAAGCGGGTACTTCCGAAATGTTTGGGGCGTCTAAGCCGCCGCAAAATGAAAAAACAGAATTTTATCCTCGCAGCCCTTATGCCGCTGCAAAAGTTTATGCCCATTGGGTTACTGTTAATTATAGAGAAGCTTACGATATCTTTGCTTGTAATGGAATTTTATTTAATCATGAAAGTCCAATCAGAGGAGAAACATTTGTAACAAAAAAAATTGTTACAGCATTATGCAAAATTGTTAATAATATATCAGATAAATTATTTTTAGGTAATTTGTATGCCAAAAGAGATTGGGGACATGCAGAAGATTACGTAATTGCAATGTGGAAAATATTGCAACAAAAAAAAGCAGATGATTATGTTATATCTACCGGAAAACAATATTCTGTTAAAAGTTTTATTAATTTAGTAGCTAAAGAATTAAAAATGAAAATTACTTGGAAAGGAAGAGGAATTAATGAAAAAGGATATTGGGGTAACAAATTAATAATCTTAATCGATAAAAAGTATTTTAGACCCACAGAAGTAGAGTCTTTATTGGGAGATTCTACTAAAGCAAGAAAACAGTTGGGTTGGAAACCAGAATATAATATCAATTTACTAGTAAAAGATATGGTAAATAATGAATTAAAAAAAATTAATGATAAATAAAAATTCTATAATTTTTGTAACTGGTCATAAAGGATTAGTAGGATCTTCAGTTGTACGTAGACTTAAATTTTTTGGGTATAAAAAAATTTTAACAGTTGAAAAAAATTTATTGAACTTAACGGACCAATCAAAAGTAGATTTTTTTTTTAAAAAAAATAATATTAATGCCGTAGTAAATGCAGCTGCAAAAGTAGGGGGTATTTATGCAAATAACAAATATAGAGCTGATTATATTTACGATAATTTATCAATACAAACTAATATCATTCATTGTTGTTATAAATATCAAGTAAAAAATTTAATTTTTTTAGGATCTAGCTGTATTTATCCAAGAATTTGTAAACAGCCAATAAAAGAAAAATATTTATTAACCGGAGAGCTTGAAAAAACTAACGAACCTTACGCTATAGCTAAAATTGTAGGAGTTAAAATGTGCGAAAGTTATAATATACAGCATAAAACAAACTTTATATGTTTGATGCCGTGCAGTTTGTATGGCCCAAATGATAATTATGATAATGAGTCTGCTCATTTTTTTCCAGCAATACTTTCAAGAGTTTATAAAGCTAAGTTAAAAAATATTAAAGAGTTAATTGTTTGGGGCAATGGACAAGTAAAAAGAGAGATGATGTATGTTGATGATTTAGCTGATGCTTGTATTTATTTTCTAAATAAAAAAACTAATGAAACGATGATAAATATTGGAAGCGGTTTCGAAAAAAAAATTATTGATTACGTTAGATTTATAATAAAAAAAATTGATGTTAAAGTTAAGATTAAACTAGATAAAACGAAACCCAACGGCACACCAAGAAAAGTTATAGATAGTTCTTTAGCATTGAAATATGGCTGGAAAGCAAAAATTGATTTAGAAAAAGGCTTTGCATTAACTTATGCTGATTTTTTAAAAAGATTTAGTTGATTAATCAAATTTAAAAATTAAAGTCTCATGAAAGATATAAAAAAATTAAGTATTTTTCATTTTATTCTTTTTTTTTTTTATATTTTTTTATTTTATCTTTTATTAGTAGCATTAGATATTTTATTACCAAGAATACCAAAAATTTTAAGTTCTACTTATAAAGAATCACAAAAAATTATCAAAGATAGACAAATCGAAGACACACAGTTTTTAAATAAGATAAATAATGAAAAATTAAAGTACATATACACTCAGGATTATAATTTATATCCTTTAAAAAAATTTGTTAAAAAGCACGATATAATTCCACTCGGAACATTTCCGTATTCAGATTTAAATTTATGTAGCGAAGGCTATGGTGTTATAAAAATAAAAACTGATAGATTTGGCTTTAGAAACAGTGATAGACTTTGGACATCAAAAGACATTCAAACCGTGGTAATTGGAGATTCTGCTGTTGATGGACAGTGTTTACAAGAAGAATTTAGCATTGTTGGAATCCTAAATAAAAAAGGCCATAAAACATTAAGATTAGCTCAAGGTGGCTATTCAAGCATACATTATGCATTTATGGCTAAAATATTTTTGCCTGTAATAAAACCAAAAAATTTAGTGATTATTTTTCATGAAAACGATTATGACGTTATAGATATGAATGAATATCATTATAAATTTTTTTTTAAAAAAAATACAAGCGATTATATTGATTTTAAAGATTTAAAACCCTATCCAAGTGAAAAATTAAAATCTTTTGATGCAGATTTAATTAACTTTATTAGTGAGAAAAAAAATAATAAATTTACTTTTTATGAAGTTGTAATAAGAAATTTTGACAAAATGCAAAAATATTTATTTCTTAGTAATATAAAAAAAAACTTTTTGTCTTTAACAAATCCAAAAAAACTACTTGGGTCAAATTCTTTAGCAATAGATACAGCAATTGATATTTGTAAAAATATAAAATGTAATACTTATTTTGTTTTACTTCGAACTAGCGATTATTGGGACCCCCAATATAAGTTTTATTATGAAAATTATAAAACTTCTCTTGAAATTTATTTAAAAAAATACAATAAAGAGTTAATTACTTTTGACGATATAATTGATTACAAAGATAAAAAAAATTTTTCTCCGAAGGGCCCTCACGGTTCTATAGAATTTAATAAAATAGTAGAAAAAAAAATTTATAATGCTTTAAATTTAACTGACAGTTATCAATAAAATAAAAATTTTTAATTAAAAATTTTTGGAATATTTGTAAAAACTTTTAAAATTTTTTTTAGTACCAATGTCTATGTGATCTTTATTATAAATTTTCCCTATTGCTAATTTATTTTTTATAAGGTTAGGAATAATATCTTCTTCTAGTGAATTTTTTCTTTTAAGTAAATATTTAATAATATTTTTATTGATTATATAGAAACCAGAATTCATTAATTTTGATTTTTCATTGTAAGAAATAATTTTTTTTTTATTAATCGATAATTTAGATAATTTTTTATTACTTTTATAATGATGATTTTTTACCAACATCATAAACATAGCCTTTTTATTTATGTTAATATGTATTAATTTTTTAAAACTAATGTTAAAAAATGTATCACCATTAAGTAATAAGCTGTTATTTAAAATATATTTTTTTGCATTATATAAACTACCACCAGTGCCGAGTTTTTTTTTTTCAACGACGCAGTAAGTATTAGTGCTGCCAAATTTTTTTTTATGATACTTTTTTATAAATAAAGCACTTTTGTATTTGCATAAGAAAATTATTTTTTTTGGCTTTATAGGAGTAATTTTTTTTAACATATATTCTATAAAAGGTTTTTTATGAAAAATCAAAAGTGGCTTCGGTATTTTTTTTGTTAAATCCCCCAGTCTTCTTCCATATCCACCAGTAAATATTAATATGTTTTTTATCATAAATACGTAAATATTATTTAATCATAACATTATGTTTTACAAAAAATATTTACAACTTCATCTTTAAAAAGTTTTCTATTAAATTTTTTTGGATATTCTTTTACACAGTAAAATGAGTAACTATATTTTTTTAAAAATTTTATAACTGATAACCAATGAATATTATAGACATCTTTACTATTCTCACTAAGTTCAATTAATATTTTTGGCTTATTTCTTTTAATTATTCTTTCGCAAGATTTTAATGCCAATAAATCTAATCCATCTATGTCAATTTTTATAAAATCAATTTTTTTTTTAATTATATAGTCTATTATTATTTGATTTTTTTTAATGCCAACTTCACCATGATATAGTTTTAAATTTTTAAATTTTCTGGTATTTTTTTTTAATAAATTAAATATAATTTTATTTTTTTCAAAACTATATAGAAATCCATTCTTGCAAATTTTTTTAAGCAGTAATAAAGAAAAAAGACCCATATTTGCTCCTATATCGATGCATGTCGCGTAATTAGATATTTCCTTTTTTAAAATTTCAATTTCGTCCCAATTAGATGCTTGTTTATACGCCGATAATTCTATAGATGGTCTATCGAAATATAAACTTCCAGTATTTGCCAAATGAATTGTTGTATTATAAATATTAATTTTCTTTTTAGGAAAAAAACTGTAATATAAATATTTAATTTTAACCAAGTAAAGTTGAAAAATAAAAATTTTTTTTAATCTTATTAAATAATTATTATTCAATTTTTTTGAATGTTTAAGGTTTATTAAAATATTAAAATAAAACTTTTTCTTAACTATAGATAGCAATTTTAAACAATCTACAGGCTTTATTTAAAATATTTATTATTTACAACTACTATTATATTCAGTATGATATTTGGCCTGGTGATTATTGCAAAGGAGTAACACCCGATCCCATTCCGAACTCGGCAGTTAAGCCCTTTAGCGCCAATGGTACTATGTCTTAAGGCACGGAAGAGTAGGTCGTTGCCAGGCTTTATAAATTTAAATGCACATTTTTATTACCGGTATAGCAGGATTTTTAGGCTCTAACCTTGCTGAATATTATTTAAAAAAAAAATTTACTGTTTCAGGTTGCGATAATCTTATTGGCGGTAGTCTAGATAATATTGATCAAAATAAAATAAATTTTTTTAAAGCTGACTGTGAAGATCTTGCCACTATGAAAAAAATTATCAAAGGTGCAGATGTTTTATGTCACGCAGCTGCTTATGCACATGAGGGGCTATCTAGTTGTTCCCCAGTTTTAATATCTAATAATAATGTAACAGGCTCGGTATCAGTTTTTACAGCCGCAATTATTAATAAGGTCAAACGAATAGTCTATTGCTCTTCAATGGCAAGGTATGGAAGTATTAAAATTCCATTTAGAGAAGATGACAAATTAAAACCCGTCGATCCTTATGGTGTTTCAAAAGTTGCAGCAGAAAATATATTAAAAATATTAAGCAAGACTTACAATGTTGAATACAATATTGCCGTCCCTCATAACATAATAGGTCCAAGACAAAAATATGATGACCCCTATAGAAATGTAGTTTCTATTATGATCAATCTGATGTTGCAAAAAAGAAGTCCAATTATTTATGGAGATGGAAATCAAAAAAGAACTTTTTCAGATATAGATGACTGTATATATTGTTTAGATAAACTGCTTACAGATCCTAATGTTGTGTCGCAAGTTATTAATATAGGTCCAGATGAAGAGTTCGTGAGCATCAATGAATTATATCGTTTGTTAAGTAATAAGTTAAAATTTAATTTAGAACCAAAATATTTAGAAGATCGTCCCAATGAAGTTAAAGAGGCAACATGTTCCGCTGATAAAGCAAGAAAGATATTGGGTTACAAGACAAGTATTAGCTTAGATAAATCCCTTGATAAAATGATAGATTATATTAGCAATAAAGGGCCTAAAGCTTTTCAATATAATTACCCTTTAGAAATTAATAATGAAAAAACACCTTTAGCATGGAAAGAAAAACTGTTTTAATTAAAAATTAAATGTTATAGAGAAATCATGAAGGTCGTAAGCTCATTAAAATCTTTAAAAAAAAGAGATATAAATTGCAAAGTTGTCAGAAGAAGAGGAAAACTTTACGTTATAAATAA
>Ga0172372_10001730_pt1 | contig 33731 bp, 39 predicted proteins | sample LakKiv5m_2_FD_114544 | JGI IMG/M metagenome (GOLD analysis project Ga0172372, IMG submission 114544) | Freshwater microbial communities from Kabuno Bay, South-Kivu, Congo - kab_092012_9.5m | ecosystem: Environmental > Aquatic > Freshwater > Lake | place: Democratic Republic of the Congo... | reverse complement strand
TAGATGTTCATGTAATGAACAAATATAGCATAATGAAGGTTTGTTATGAGTAAAGGGCATCTTATTTTTGCTCAAAATTCTGGAATAGATTATATAAGACAAGCTTATGCTCTTGCTCTAAGTATCAAAAAATTTAATACAGTAAACCAGGTTTGTCTTGTGACTAATGATCCAGTTCCTTTAGAATATATAAATGTCTTTGACCATATAGTAAAATTTCCTTGGGGAGATATGGCTGAAAAGTCAGAATGGAAAGTCGAGAATCGTTGGAAAATTATATATTGTACTCCTTTTAAAGAGACATTAGTTTATGATTCAGATATGCTTTTATTAGAAACTAATGATCATTTATGGTATTGGTTAGATGGTAGTGAAGTTGAGTTAACTAGTAGAGTGTATGATTATAGAGGTAATCTTATTACTAAATTTAATAATCCTTACAGAAAGACTTTTGCAGCTAATAACTTACCTGATGTATATTGTGGGTTGTTTTATTTTAAAAAGTCTAAGTTAGCATTTGAGTTTTTTAAATGGGTAGAGTGTATAATGAAAGATTACGAAAGAGTATATTCAAAATATACACCAGGAGTAACTCAAAAGGTATGTAGTATGGATGTTTCAGCAGCAATTGCTTCTGATATTTTAAATTTAAAGCAAAATCAAGTTTTAAGCTTTACACATATGAAGCCAGGTGTGCAAGGATGGATGGTAAATGATTTAGAAAGCTGGCAAAAATATGTAATTAGTTATTTTAATTCAGATGCAAAATTAATGGTGGGGAACTATTTTCAATCTGGATTATTTCATTACGTAGAAGATAGCTTTTTAACAGACGACATTATTAAAACATTGGAGCAATTAAATGGAGCCTAGGATAATAGAATTACCTCCTTTAGTACTAGCTCCTAATAATTTTTATCTTTATTATACAGAAGATGGTGATATAACTTCTTTAACTAATGAAAAATTATCAGAAGGAAATTATATTCAAGTTTCAGAGAAGTTTGTTATTGATTTTTTAGAAAGTAAAAAAGATATTAAGAACTTTAAAGTTAAGATATCTGATCAAGTAAGCTTAGAACAAAAACAAAATAGCATTAAAAATAATTATGACTTTTTAATAATTGGTTACAGTGAAGAATCGAAGCTAACAATCACGATTAATAATACTAGCTTAAATTTTCAATTAAATGATTTTAAAACTACTTTTGTAGTAAAAGATACACGTACTTATAGTTTTGCTATAGTTAATCAAAAGAATTTAAATTTTGTTAAAAAGGTTGTTAATTTTACTTTAAAAGACTTAGTTAATGGTGTTGGTTTAGATTATGCATTTGATTTGAAAAATGAGTTATTGGTAACTAAAAAAGAATTTGACAGTTATGGAATAATAAATGGAAAAAAAAGAAATTAAGCTTATTGATCATGATTTAATATTTTTAAGCTACGACGAACCTAATAAAGAACGAAACTATTCTGATTTAAAGAAAAAGTTTCCTTGGGCTAAGAGAGTTGATGGTGTACACGGTAGCGATAGTGCTCATAAAGCCTGTGCGAGACTAGCTGAAACTGAAAGAGTAACTATAATTGACGGAGACAATATTGTTAAGCCTGAATTAATGGATCAGATTATTAGATTTCATAGTCACGCAGATTTGTCAAAATGTGTGTTGTCGTTTCCTGCTTACAATATGATAAACGGGTTAATTTATGGTAATGGCAGCATTAAGAATTGGCATACACAATTAATTCTTGATATGAAAACTCATGAAAATGCTGAAACAGAAAATGAAAAAACACAAGTAGATTTTTGCTGGGAAATTAAGTATCTTCAAATGAAAAATTGGATGAGTTATGTTTACAATAATGCAAGTCCACAACAGGCCTGGAGAGCCGGATTTCGCGAAGGCGTAAAGATGTGTTTGTTAGAGGGTCATAAACCAAATTTGGAAAAACCTTTTGATAAGCAAGTTCATTGGAAAAACTATCAAAGATTATTAACTTGGCTGAATATCGGATCAGATACTGATAATGGATTATGGGCCATATATGGTGCTAGATTGGGTTGTTATATGACAATGCTTACTGATTGGGATTATCTAAATGTTAGAACTTTTAGTTATTTAAATGATTTATTTAAAGAAGTTGAACCTGCTACTGAAGATGAGTTAGCATATAAAATAACTGATCTTGGTAAAAAATTAAAAGATGGTTTAGGTATTTTAATTTCTGCCGATCCTTTAAACGCAGATCAAAGTTTATTTTTTAAAGGTTTATATACAAACCCTCCAAGATTAGCAAATGATTGGGTTATAGAAAATGTTTGATATTGTTTTTATAAGCTATCAAGAAATTAATGCAGATGAAAATTTTAAGAGATTACAAGTTAGATTTCCTACTGCCAAACGGATACACGGAGTTAAAGGTATTCATCAAGCCCATATTGAAGCAGCTAAAAAATGTCATACAGATATGATTTGGATAGTTGATGGAGATGCTCACATTGTCGATGATTTTGATTTTAGTTATAAAACTAAAATTCGAGATACTGTTTATGTATGGAGAAGTTTAAACCCTATAAATGGCTTGATATATGGAAATGGGGGCATTAAACTATTTCCAAGAAAAATGACTATAGATATGGATTTAAACAAGGCAGATATGACAACTAGTATAAGTAAAAAATTTAAACCGATATCAGAAGTCAGTAATATTACAGCTTTTAATACAGATGCTTTTAGTACTTGGAAAAGTGCATTTAGAGAATGTTGTAAATTAGGTAGTAGAGTTATTGATAGACAAAAAACTGATGAAACTAATGAACGATTACATATTTGGTGTACAGTAGGGCAGGAAAAAGAGTTTGGAAATTATGCAATTGCCGGTGCTATTAAAGGTCGAAATTATGGACTAAAGTATCGTGGTAATATAATAGAATTAAAAAAGATTAATGATTTTGATTGGTTAAAAGAAAGGTTTAAGGAAATTTATGACTGAGTCTGCTGACAGTACAGAATTTTTATTAGGAATAGAAGAGTATTTAAAATATCACAATCATGAACGTATTGGTAATACAGTTCATTCATTGAGTCGAGCTCTATCCTTTGATAATAAGAAAGAACAAACTGTTAAGGTTTTCTTTCAAGACTTTGGTGGTGGAATAGCAATAACTAATTTAGAATTAGCAGATTTAATGCACAAAATAGTTAAGTCTCAAGATTTTAAAGAGATTCGAGCAGCATTTTTATACTATCTTGCAAAGAAATATATAAAAAATACACATCTAACCGATTATATTTTTGCCTCATTAAAGGCAGATAATGCCTACTCAATAAGAGTTAATACTTTAAAATTTATAGCTAAAGAAATTGACGATATAAATTTAAAAGATTTAATATTTTCGACGCTTAAGTCTTCTAGTAATGACGAAAATATTTTAAAGACTGTTATATCTTTTTTAGATAAAGAGAAGATTTTAAATTCACAAACTTTTGAGTCTTTACAACAGGAGTTAGAAAATCTTGTAAATTTAGAAGTAGAACAAGATAAAAAAGAATTAGCTTCCTTAGTTTTAAAATTTGGCAATATGGAAAGTGTTATAAAATCTTTATTACAATATGTTGGAAAGATTAAAGAAGATGATGAATTTTTAAGCTGGTTATCTTTTGCGGTTAAAAAAACAGATGATGTTGATACTTTGTTTAAGATAATTTTACAATTTATACCTAAGAAGGTTGTTTTAGAAGAACACATAGAAGATTTGATTCATGGGTTTACAAAAGAGGATAAAGATGAAATTTATAAGTCACTTTTATTATATTTGAGTAAATTAACAGACGAATTTGAGCTAATGGCTAGTTTAGCATTGGCTATAAGAAAAGCATTAATGTCAGATAATTTTGAGAATGATGTTGTAAAAGGGTATTTGTCAATGCTAGATCGTAGCTTTTTAGGTAATAAAATTTTTAGAGGCATTAACAACTATATTAAAAATGACTATCAACGAGAGCAGTTGAATGATGCTTTTAGTCGAAGTCAAATTAAAAGTAAAATATGGTTAGTATCGGAGTTATCAAAAATACAAGATCATTTTTCTAATGTTTTAATCTTAGCTAGTTGGTTTGGACAGCTTAAATCATTTTATGACGACAAAATGACTTATCATAAAATGAGGTTGGTAGATTTTGATAAAAAATCTTGTGAAATCAGTGATTACATTTTTAACTTAACTAATTTAGAAGATTATAAAGTTAAAAGTGTATGTGCAGATATTAATAATCTTGTTTTGCATAAAAACGGGTATGAGTTACCACTAGAAAATTTTAAAGAAGGTAATAAGGTAATAGAAAAATTTTTGCCTGATTTGATTATTAATACTAGTGCAGAGCATATGACAGAAGAATGGTATAAACAACTGAGGTTTAAAGAATTAAACTATAAGCCGTTAGTAGTAATTCAGAGTAATAATTTGTTTGAAGTTCCTGAGCACATAAATTGTGTATACAGTAGTCAGCATTTATTAAAAAAGTTTCCTATGAATGAAGTGTTATTTGAAGGCGAATTACAACTTAAAGGATATAAACGAATAATGATAATAGGTAGACCGTGATTGATTTAGATAAGATGGAATTAAGAGATTTGCAGAAAGAAGCTGCAAGGGCCTTAAGTGTTATGGAAGCTACTAATAACAATATTTACAAGTATAATGCTCAGGCTTATCATAATAGTCAAAATTGGTATAAGGTAGTTATAAAAGATTACATTGACCAATACGGAGATTTACCTAGTCGTATCGGACCGGCAAAAGATATTAAATTAATTATGAATTAGGTTTTTTACAGTGTATGGTAAAATTAATAAATTCAAATTTTGGATCGGGCCCTAAGTACCAATGTCTTTTTTTAATTATTTTTATAATTTCTATGTTTTTGGACTTAAGAAAATCAAGAACCCAAGATAAATTGACCCACCCAACTTTGACGAGTTCTTTCTCTGGGTGATAAATTTTATCTACAACGTTAGTTGGTTCATCATACCATATTATATTTGGTTCTCCATAATCTTGATAAGGAAACATTTTAGAATTAATTATGAATTCATTAGCATTTGAGTCGATAATAAAATTTAAAATTTCTTTATGATTATATGAATGGTATAAATGTCCACAGTAAATTATAAGGTCGACATCATTTAAAAAATCTTTATACAAGTTCGGATTATTTAAATCTAAAAAATTTGTGCTATAATTTTGGTAGTTATTAAATTTAAATTTCTCTATTCTTTCTGGTCTAGCATCTGAAAATTTTACAAATTTTGCATTAGCTTCAAGAGCTGCAAGACTGGCCCAACCAGTGCCCCCAGCAAGCTCTGCTACAATCTTATTAGCAGAAACTTTTCTAATCACGTTTCTTGTGTCATCACTAAAATTTGTTGTCATTAGTGTTCTTTTTTATCTTGGGATATTTATTTTATTTAAATACATTATGTATAGATATAATGAAATAAAAACAATACATCTAGAAATGACAGATGCTTGTAATGCAGCCTGTCCAATGTGTGCTCGTAATATTAACGGAGGAGAAGATAACCCTCAACTACCTGGGACAGAATTATCCATTAATGATATCAAACAAATCTTCAAGCCTGAGTTTATTGCACAATTAGAAAGAATGTATATGTGCGGAAACTACGGAGATCCTATTGCTGCTCGAGATACGCTAGAAACATTTGCCTATTTTAGAGAGCATAATCCTAAGATGATGCTGAGTATGCATACTAATGGGTCAGCGAAGAGGCCCGAATGGTGGGCGGAGTTGGCTCAGACTATTGGTCGTAAAGGGTATGTGGTATTCAGTCTCGACGGGCTTGAAGATACTAATCATTTATATAGACAAAATACAGTTTGGTCAAAAATTATGAGTAATGCTCAAGCATTTATTGATGCTGGAGGTCGTGCTCGTTGGGATTATATTGTATTTGCTCATAATGAGCATCAGGTAGAGCAAGCTGAATCCTTGGCCACAACTATGGGTTTTGAACGTTTTCAGTATAAAAAATCAGCAAGGTTTTTTAGTAATGTTAGTGGAGTTACTAAAGAGATGCATCAGGCTGGAAACCGTAAAGGCGTAGCCACAGCATTATTACAAGCTCCTACTAATATAAAATATCGTAATAGTGTATTAGATGAAATAAGCAAGTTTGCTAAAGGTGACGAACCAGTAAAATTTATTCCTAGTAAAGCGAAAGATATTGAAACTTATCCGCAATTTTTTACTAAAGATATCGCTAAGAAAAAGCCTATAGAAAAGGTTTGGGATGAAGCTATTATTAAATGTAAGGTAGCAGAAGAAAAAAGTTTGTATATTAGTGCAGAAGGTATAGTTCAACCTTGTTGTTGGACAGCCGGGCAAATGTATGTTTGGTATCATACACCTAAAACTACACAAATATGGAACCTTATCGATCAAGTAGGTAAAGATAATCTTAACGCAATTACAACATCTTTAAGGGATATTGTTGATGGTTTGTTTTTTCAAACTCTGATTCCTGAAAGTTGGAATAAGCCTAGCTGTGCAGAAGGTAAGCTAGCAGTTTGTTCTAAAACTTGCGGATCGAAATATGACGCTTTTGCTGAACAGTTTAAATAATTTTGTACTTTGGGATTAAAGTATCAATTGTACAGTTACACCATATTTGTTTACAATGTGTAGGAGCAGTGTTTAAAGATTCGAAAGTTTCCAGTGTGCCTAAATCTTTACCTTGATTGCAAGCTGCTCCTTTTATAAGACCTTCTCCGTTTATATGGATGTGATCTATAGCCATATTACAATTCCAGTTAATAAATGTATTTTGTCTATTATTCACTAGAATTTTTTCATTAGCAGGAGTTGAACTTCCGTCTGCGTTTTCTATAATTACGTGTCCAAATGCTTCTTCTTTTGGAATATCAAATAAGTACGGTCTTTTAATTCCCGAATTATTTTTAAACCATTCTAATTGATCTTCTGAATAATCGTAGCTAGTATCGTTCTTAATATCTTTTCTTTTAAAAACTCTACTTATACCTACGTGAGCTACAGTGGGAATGTCAACAAAATTGTAAAATGCTTGTTTTGCCTTTTCCCAATAAGGCGGGTACATTAAAACAAACACTCCTACATTTGTAAGTTCACTGATAGTTTTTACTTTTTCAAATATATTAGGATTATCCCATTCAGGATGAAAGCTTATTGTTGCTTTGAATAATTTTGGAGCATTTTGAATCCACCATTCTGTGGTTCGTGTACAATTAGTATTAACGTGGCAATACCAGCCGTAGTCCTTAAATATGTCGATCAGATATATAAAATATGGACTTATAGTTGGCTCACCGCCATTTAAAAAAACGTGTGTAGGTCTACCTTTTATTTGGTTGTAAAGCTTTTCTAGAAATTGTTTAATAATAAGCTTGTCTTTATTTTTATCAAATATAATATTTCGCCCGCGATGAAGCATATCAGGACAGTAACTACAATGATAAGTGCATAAAGTGTTAATTGTCCAGTCGATCGAAAAATAATTTGTTTTTCTGTAAATTTTGATTGGAAAAGTCATAAATTATTTATAACCTATTGTTTCAAGGTTAAATATTGTCTATGAGTAATGTATATGTACCTACACCTAAAAAATTACAAGTCGAGCTTTCGAGTATGTGTAATGCTTTATGTTTAGGTTGTGTAAGAACAAACTTAGAAAATTACAATAATGTTAGGAGTTTAATTCCTAAAAAAGATATTTTAAGTTTAGAAACCTGGACTAAAGTAATTGAAGGTTTTAATGATAAAGGGTTGCTTGAAATTGAGTTTTGTGGTACTATTGATGATCCTTTAATGCATCCTGATTTTTTAAAAGTTTTAAAATTAGCATCGGAGATTAATCCCGATTTAATTATTCGTATACATTCTAATGCTAGTATTCGTAATGGTGAATATTTTTCAGAATTGGCCAACGTTTTAAATAAATTTAAACAGCATTTTTTTTATTTTTCTATTGATGGTCTTGAAGATACTAATCATCTTTATAGACAAAAAACTAGCTATAGTAAAATAATTGAAAATGCAAATTCGTTTATAAAGGCTAATGGTTATGCTATTTGGCAATTCATAAGTTTTTCTTGGAACAAGCATCAGTCTGATGAAGCTAAACAAATCAGTAAAAAAATGGGTTTTAAGGAATTTCATTTAAGACATGACAGAACATTAAACGATAAAACATTTGAAGAAATTAAATTTGTTAAAGACATTAATCAAAATACTATAGATAATGTTTTTGATTTTCATTTTATAGACAATGCTAATCTTAAAATTGAAGATAAAATAGAATGTAATAATCAAAAGTCTAGTATGTTTTTTTTAGGACATGATGGGCTTCTTTGGCCTTGTTGTTTTTTACATAATGCACGATTCATTAATAAGTCGAAAAGACATCTTGTAGACGAGCGTATTTTAAATTTGTATGGGCCCGGGTGGAATGATTGTAATAAGAATTCAATTTCAAACATTTTAAATCATAGGTTTTATAAAAATGATTTAGTTAAAAGCTGGAGTAGTAAGAATCACGGGTCAGGGTTAACTGACCGTATTTACAGATGTACCGAAACCTGTAGTGTGTCCACACTAGGAGTTAAACCGATCGGTAATGCTAAAATTTATATCAATGAATAATTCAACATTTTGTCCAATTCCTTGGATTTTCCAAGCTGTCCGTAATAACGGCGATATAAGAGTTTGTTGTCAAGCAAATGTAACTGAGAATCAAGGAGTGGTGCGTAAAGATGACGGCACTCCATATAATGCATCTACTGATGATATGACTGAAGCACGAAACGCGAGTCTAATGAAAGAAGTAAGATTGAATATGTTACAAGGAAAATGGAGCAACGAATGTGGAAGATGTCAACAGGAAGAATTGTCTAGTTTAAATAGTCGTAGACAATATGAGCTAGAAAATTGGAAATTTACAATTAGTGATGCAGTTAAAATTACTAAAGATGACGGCACTGTTTTTGATAATAACTTGAAATATTATGATTTAAGATTTGGAAATTTATGTAATTTAGCTTGTAGAATGTGTGGGCCAACTGACAGTCATACCTGGTATGAACAATGGACTAATTATCACGGTGGTAATTCTTACAAGGATACACACGGTACAGTGACTTTAGAACGTAATGAAAAAGGAAGACTTTTTACTAACGATTATGATTGGCACGGCAGTGAAAAATTTTGGAAACAAATTGAGGTTAATATTCCTAATATAGAGCACGTTTATATGGCAGGTGGCGAGCCGATGATGATCGAAAGACATTATGAGTTTTTGCAAAAATGTATAGACGCTAAAGCTTCAAATAAAATAATTTTGGAATACAACACTAATTTAAGTAATTTGCCTAATCGAGTTTTAGATATGTGGACTAATTTTAAACAAGTCCGGGTTGGAGCTAGTATAGATGGTGTTGGAGATGTTATAGAGTATCAACGATGGCCTATTAAATGGGAGCAGGCATACAAAAATTTGTTAAAATTAGATAGTTATGCCGAAAGAAGCCCTAATATAGTTGCTTGGTTAGCTTGTACAGTCACAGCATATAATGTATGGCACATACCTGAGTTTATATCTTGGAAATTAGACAAGAGTGGGTTTAAAAAGATTAATTCTACAGTGAGAAGACCAATCATAACACATCATGTAGCGCACGGTCCAAAACGTATGAACATAAGAATTTTGCCTAAAGAGATCAAGCAAGAATTACGTTTATATTATGACCAGTATTTAGATACAATTAAAGAAAAGTATACTCCTGCTATTTACGAGAATGCTGTTAGTATTTTAAATAGTATTAGTAAGTATGCAGAATCTGCCGATTATTCAGACAAGCTTCCAGAGTTTATTAAATTTACGAAATTTTTAGATAAGTCTCGAAAGCAAGATATATTAAATATTGCACCTATATATAAAAATTTATTTCTATAATTAAAAGGATTACAAGAACAACATGAGTAATTTATCTAAAACTTTTTGCATTTTACCTTGGGTGCATTTAAGTACAAGACCCGATGGGAGTATGCGAGTTTGTTGTACTGCTAATGCTAGTAGTGTTGGTCCAACTAATGATAAGAGTCATGGCGGAATGATCGGAGTTTTAAAGGATGAAGACGGTCGTCCAAATAATCTTAATGTTTCTGATTTTTTAAGTAGCTGGAATAGCACTTATATGAAGAATGTTAGATTGCAGATGATTAACGGTGAAGAACCTCCTAGTTGTAGAAAATGCTATATAGAAGAAAGAGCTGGGCATAACAGTAAAAGACAGTGGGAAACAAAGTATTGGAGTGAAAGGGTTGATGTTAACCAGCTTATCGAAAACACTGCTGCCGATGGAAGTATACCTCCTAAGTTAACTTATATTGATTTAAGATTTGGAACTAAATGCCAGCTTGCCTGTGTTATGTGTAGTCCTCACGATAGCTCGGGATGGATAAAAGATTGGCAAACTGTATATCCAAAGCTTGAAAATAAAAGTTTAAAAGAAACTTGGCAATGGAATAATAAAGGAAGTATAAATGGTAGCAGTTATAATTGGCATAAAAATAATCCTGTGTTCTGGCAGCAATTTTACGATCAAATTCCCCATATGCAACAGCTTTATTTTGCAGGAGGCGAGAGTTTAATAATAGAAGAGCACTATGCAATCTTAGAAGAAGTTATAAGACAAGGTCACGCTTCAAAACTAGAAATTCGTTATAATAGTAACGGTGTAGAATGGAGAGATGATTTATTTGATTTATGGAAGCATTTTAAAATTGTGAGATTTCATTATAGTGTTGATAGCATAGGCGGAATGAATGAATATATAAGGTATCCTAGTAAATGGGAAAGGACTGAAGAAGTATTTCATATATTGGATCAAAAAACTACAGACAATGTAGAAGTAACAATCGCCTGCGCTGTTCAAGCTTTAAATGTCTTTTATCTTCCAGATTTTTTACGTTGGAAATTGACTCAAGGTTTTAAAAAGGTGAATATGTTTCCTTTTGGAGCCGGTGGAATAAATTATCATTTTGTTTATCATCCACCGCATCTTAATGTTAAAGTATTACCTAAATGGTTTAAAGAAGAATGTCGTAGAAAATATGAAGAATTTTATCCTTGGTGGCAAGAAAATTGGGAACTTGGTGTACCTAGTTGGCATAAAGGAAAAATAACTAAGGAACGTTGGATTAAAGCCGGGTACGGTTTAGATAGACTTGAAGGTATGTTGAAGTTTATGGAAAGCGATGATTGGAGTGTCAGGCTTCCGGAAATGAAAGAGTATTTAGAAAAATTAGATGATCATAGAGGATTAAGCTTTTATAAAACTTTTCCAGAGATGAAGGATATTTTTAATGGAATATAGAAACCTGGAATATGTTCCTGGAGATAATTTAGTTAAAGAATTTATTCCTGTTAATAAAGAAGATTATTCAGATTGGATGAAAACTTGGAGTGATTCTAGCTATGCTCTAGATAATGTTTTTACTGAAGAAGAATTAGTATGGCTTGAAGATTTAATGCATAGAGAACATAAGACTCGACGTGTCAAAAAAAATGGTACATTACACTTTAATGTAGATAATAAAAGAATTCAAGATAAGTTTTTTGATAAGCTTAAGAGTATAATTCCTGAGCTTACTAATGATACATTATGGGAAGGAAATTTTCTAATAACTGCTACTCCTTATAATCTACATATCGATACTGGCAATCCTAATACTCTTAAAAATACTAATAGCATTCCAGGAAAACAGTTTATTATTCCATTATGGGTATGTCATACAAACAGACTAACAGAATCTCCTATGTGTGGTACTGCTATTTTTAAAAACCGTTTTTTAATGTACGGTACAAATTTTGCTAAAGGTAGTCCTACTTATGAAACTAATGTCTTTTATACAGTAAGTAATTATAATGAAATGACCTGCTATCATAGAGACGGCACAATATGGAATGTGGATTGGAATAAAAAAACTATTGATGACGAGACCTACTTCAAGTATTTTTCACATTTTAAAAGAGAGTGGTTAGACGGGTTTGAGTTAGAAGGGATTTATAATTGGAAGAGAGGCGGGATAATTGTTTTTGATCGATGTCAGGCCCATACAGGAATTAATTTTCAAAAGAATCAAGTTACTATGAAGTGTGGTTTAAGTATGATGACTACAATTTTAAAATGATAGCAATTAATGATATAAAAATTGTTCACGTAGAAGCTAGTAGTAGATGTAATAGTCATTGTCCTATGTGTAGTAGATATACTGCTAATGGATATGTGCAGCCTGATCTTTTAGAAGAAAATTTAAAACCAGAATTGTTTTATAAATTATTCACTAACGATTTTGTTAAACAACTAGATCACGTTTATTTTAGTGGAGTTTATGGAGATCCTTGTTTACATAGTTCATTGCCAGAGTTTGTTAATTTTTTAATAAGTAACGGATGTAAAGGTGTAAGTATAGATACTAATGGAGGTTATCGTAGCCAAGATTGGTGGAAAAGATTGGCTATTCCCGGAGTGTTAATTAATTTTGCTTTAGATGGTACCGATAATGAAATATTGTCTAAATATAGAATCGGAGTTAGTTATGATAAAGCCTATGCTAATTTACAAGCATATGTTAGTGCAGGAGGAAAGGCCCAATGGAACTTTATAGTTTTTAAGCATAATGAACATCAGGTCGAAACAGCCAAAAGACTATCGGAAGAATTAGGCGTTAAGTTTAGACTTAAAGTCACACAAAAGTTTAGAGGCCGTAAAAATTTCAAAGTTATGCTAAAAGGTCAGCAGATTTTTACACTAGAACCGCCGGAGCAAGAACAATATAGGCATTCTAATATTGGTATAGAAGAACATATTCCTATTGTTAATTTTAAGTTTGATATTAAGAATTATACAAAATTAAATCAAAATAAAATAACCTGTAAGAGTCTAGAACGAAAAGAAATTTATCTGGGCGCTAATGGAATGCTAGTGCCCTGCTGTTATTTAGGTACTCATACACACGATAGTCCTGGCTCATGGAACTTTAACCAAAATTATAATATTAGTGAGTTTAATTTGGCACTGTATTCTGTTGAAAGTGTATTAGATAAAATGTATAGAATTAGTGATAAATGGAATGATACAGTTGAACAAGGCAACTTAATTACCTGCTTACATACTTGCGGAAGTGCAGAAAATCATACTTTATACTATACAGATAAATTAGTTAAACAATCAATTTTAAAATGAGTTAATTTTATGATAAGCCCTGATGTATTATTAAAGGAAAAAGGTTTAGTAAATGATCGAACAGTTAGATATATTCACTACGGATCTAATATTTTCCAGTTGTTTTTGCTTAGTTATGGTAATAGACATTATTCTGTTGTTCAAAATTTTAATTTAGAAATTGTAATTTACAGTGACAATGAACAAGATTTACTAATTTCTAAACATATTTTAGAAAAAGATGCAGGTATTTTCGATGATAGACAAAGCTTTGATAGATTACTACACGAGTTAAATGATAAATTTAATTTAAGTTTTGATAAAATTAACAAAGATTACTTTATTGGATATAAATTAAAATTCAATGATATATCTATAGCCTGGGATTGCTTTAAACGTAATGTGTTTCATTTTTATACATTAAATTTAATTAAGGACTATCAAAAATTTTTTAGCCTTTTTACTAATTTTAAAAAGCTTTCTCCAGGAAAATATCAATACGTTTCATTAGACTTAGATCCAACTGCTAAAGATTTTAACTTTGTATACGATGAAATTCTTCATTATTTATGGATGAGAACTTTTCACGATTTTGGTTCGATTGTAGAACATAATGGGGAAATGGGATATCCAGGTATTATCTATGCGAAACGACATCCGTATTTTTGTATACTTCCTTGGAATCATATACAATATAAGCCTACCGGGCAAAGTAAGTTATGCTGTAGATACGACAATAATGCAGAAAATTACGAATATGATAAGACAAAAGACAGTGAAATAGTTGATGAATTTGTTATGTTAAAGCCTTTACATGATAAGTTGACAATACAAAAAAGATCAATGGAAGAAAGTTTTCATAGCGATTATTGGATAAAGGCTAGAGAGTATACTATTAAGAATTTGCCTATATCTGGATGTCATAAATGTTACAAAGAAGAACTCTCTTCAGCAAATGAAGTTATTAATTCTATGAGGTTAGGGTCAGCTGTATTATACAATCAAGGTTATTTGCATAAAAAGCCTAGATTTACGAAACCTAATTTAGAATATTTAGAAGTTGGATTTGGAAATTATTGTAATATGGCCTGCCTGACTTGTAATAGTACTTTAAGTACGACCTGGCATGATGATGAAGTTAAATTGAATAATATTTTACAAAATGACAATCTTAAAAGAGTTGTATTTAAAAAATTAGATAATATAGAATTTAAACCAAATAAAAATACATTGACGACATTATCACTAATAAAGTTTACTGGTGGTGAACCGATGATAAATCCTGAATTTACAAATTTTATAAATTTAATTTGTGAAGAAGGGTATCCAGAAAATGTATCATTAGAAATATATACCAATTGTAGTTATATCCCTAGCCCAAAGCTTGTCCAAAATCTTTCAAGATTTAAATCAGTTCAATTAAATTTAAGCATTGATGCTTATGGTCATTTAAATGACTATATTAGATACGGAAGTATTTGGAAAGATGATACTAAGCATAATGTCACTAATGCTGTACAACATTGGCTTAATCTTGCAGCTAAGAATTCTAATATAGCAGTAATTCTATCAGTAACACTTAGTGTTTTAAACATACTTAATATACCTACATTAGTAGATTGGTGGATTGAAGAATACATAAAATCTGGTAATAAGATTGTTCTTCGCAGAAGCTCCTTGTATCCTAATGAAAATGAGTCGTTTTTTAAATTACAAATTGCACACGATCCTTCTTACCTAAATATTAATATCCTGCCTAAGCAATTTTACCATAAGATTGTAAATTGGGCAAAAGATTTTCAGAAAGAATTCTTGGAAAAGTATCCCGAATACCAACACGCTCCGGAGTCTGTAAGAGCAAGTGCCAATAAATTAATTAATATGATAAATTTATGTGAAGGGAACAAAAAAGAAAGTAAAAAATTCCTAGAATATATAAGTGCTATGGATGAAATAAGGAATAATAGTTTACAAGGTTATAATATAGAATTATATTCTTTAGTAAATCATTTTTTAAAAATACCAGCTAATTCAGGATAAATTTCTTTAAATGAGGTATTATTTAAATTATCCATAAACAGGACATATTCTTCAGTTTCAGGGAGTGAGTCAGAATAGTCCTCTGCATTCATATAATTTACAGCGTAGTCTCCATACTGCTTAATACGTTTAAGCTGGATCATTTTATTATTTTGATCTTCCCATTTTTTATGAGACCATAAAGAATCTTCATTTAATGTAAGTTTAAACTGTTCCCATTCTAAAGTAATTTTATCTTTAATTACTTTCGGTAAAACTTTAGGGTTTATTGGTTTTGGGTATTGAACTATACTAGTATGAAAAAATCCACCACAGGAGTTGATATACTTTACAATGCTTGGCAGTCTAGAGATATTATAAATGCTCACGGTAGTTGTAACACTCATCTCTAAGTTATTTAAACAATGTAGTTTTTCAATATTTGACTTTACTATATTTAAAATACCATTAGTTCTAAAATAGCTAAATGTGTCTTCGTCTCCGTCAATACTTACTCTTAAAATTATTTTTTGAAATTTAGGCCAATAGTCAAGCACAGAGTATTTAGATATACCAAGACTAGATAAATTACTATTATAGCTTAGTGTTATATTTTTGGAATATTCTTCCATAGCCTCAATCATTTCCCAGTGTTTTTTTTGTTGCAAAGGTTCCCCTCCAGCAATAAGCACTTCTTTAAGATGCGGGATGATTCGTTTAAATTCTTCAAATCTGTCTTCGGGTAGATTGATATGTTTCTTTTCTAATCTTCCTGCACCATGTTTAATAAAAAAAGTTTTAACATCAGTATTTTTAAATGCTAAACTTTCCCATTGACTACTATAGGTAGGACTACAATGTCTACATCTAAAGTTGCAGGTGTTATCGAATCTTATTTCAATAGTTTTTGGCTCGTATGGTAGGGAAAAATCTTCGTCTAATTTAGAGATAATATTATCTATATCTATTTTATATTTTTTTTGATATGTTTCATTACAGGTTTGTCTAGTGCTTACTACATTGCTATCTTCAAAGTCCCAGCAACTTCTACAACCTTTTGGCCTTTCACTCTGAGTTAAACTTTTTCTAAGCGTTCGAGTTTCGACGCTATTCCATATTTCTTCTAAAGTTTGGTTTCTATAGTCGCCGATCCTATCAGGATATCTCCAACAGGCAGATACTTTGCCTTCTTGTTTAATATTTTGATGTATAAATGGCATTACGCAAAATGTTTGACTGTTTTTCATATTGTATCTATTCTGATGAATAAATATTTACTATGATTAACACATTCTGTTCTAAAAGTTGGACTGATTTAAATATCGATTTTCAAAATAAAGAAATTAAATATTGCTGTAAATCTAAAAAAATAAAATTTAACAATAATTTAACTGTAAATTGGGTATCAAATAATAAACAACTTTTGGAAAGACGTGATGCTTTACTGAAAGGCATTGAGCATAATGATTGTACACTTTGTTGGAACGATTATAGAAAAACTAATACTTCTTATAGGAAAGCCACTAATACTTGGACAAAAGAATTTGTTGACTCTAACACAATTGAGTTGAATACTGAAAAATTTATAAAATATATTGAAATTAAGTTTGATAATACCTGTGATCTTAGCTGTTTATATTGCACACCTTACTCAAGTAGCAAGATTGCTCAGCAGAGAGGAAAGATTATCAAGGATAAAGCGAATGACAAAGATATTGATATTTTTAAAGAATGGTGCGAGCAATTTTTAAAAAATCCAGAAAATCCTAAACAAGTAACAATTAATTTTTTGGGCGGTGAACCTACTTTAAGTAAACAATTTTTTAACTTAGTTGATTATTTTAATAAAATTTCTACAGATTATTCTTCAAAGATAATAACATTAGAAATATGTACGAATGGTAATTCAAATGAAGCAACAAGAAATAGATTGCGTGACATAATGTATGTCAATGACAAGTTAAAATGGCGTATAGGAATAAGTAATGAAGGGACGGAAGATTATTCTAAACTTGTAAGATATGGGTTGGATTGGAATAATTTTTGTGATAATTTAAAATTTTATGCAAATTGCCCTAATGTTGTCGGTATAGTGTTAGCTCCAACAATAAATGCTTTAAGTTTGCCACATTTGCCTGAATATATTCGTTTCATTGTTAATTTTTTGAATGATTCTTTAATTAAATCTTTTTCCTGGCATGGTAATATGATTTCTATTCCTTCAGAGTTAGATATTTGTAATTTAAGCCTAGATTATCAGTGCTATCTTACAGAATCGATAAGTATTTTGACTGATGAATTAGATATAACCAAGATTCATCATTATCAAAGATTCATTAATTTTTTAAAACTTATGCAACGCAGATTAGGTTCAAATTACAACTCTGACTATAAGTCTAACATAATTAAATTTTTAGAAATAGAGTCTAATTACAAAAAAGATTCGAGCATCGTTGAGTTTGGAAAAACAGTTGGAAAATTATGAATGATAGGTTTTTTGCATTTGGTTGCAGCTTCACCAATTACTATTGGCCTACTTGGGCAGATATATTAGGTAAAGAATTTTCTACATTCTACAATTATGGTAGATCGGGCGCTGGAAATATGTATATTTTAAATTCCTTTATAGAGGCTCATGAAAAATATAATTTCCAAGAAAATGATACTATAGGAATATGTTTTACAGGAGTTACACGAGAAGATCGTTATATTGATGATTGGTTAACGGTAGGGAATATTTTTGATACTAATTCGTATTCTAAGGATTTTGTTGAAAAATATGTGACAGTGCGTGGATGTTACATTAGAGATCTAGCAGCAATGACAGCTATAGATCTTATTTTAAAGAATTTATCTTGTAAGTATTTTTATCTAAGTATGATTGATTATCGTCAACCATTCGAAAGATATTATAATTATGAAATTTATGACAAAAAGAAAGATGAAGTAGCTGATGTACTTGCACATTACTCAACGGTTTTAAGTAAAATTAAACCAAGTTATGAAGAGGTTATTTTTGAATATGACTGGCAAAAAAAAGTTTCGGATCGTAAAGATGTGCATCCTTCCCCGTTAGAACATTTAATGTATTTGCAAAAAGTATTACCAGAGTATAAGGTTACAGAAAAGGTAACAGATTGGGTAAAAGGTATTAACAAAATTAACTTAGCTCCTCCTTATGATTATTCATGGAAGAATTCTAAAAATTCACAAAGATTATGAAAAAAAAGATTTTAATAGCAGGTAACAGTAGTTATGGACTAGCCTACGAGTTGGCTCAATTATATCCAGATGCGTTTTTTGCTAGCAGAACAACAGGCTACGATTTAAGTACAAATAATGGACAACTTAAACTTGCCGAGCTAGTATTAGACTATGATATTTTTATAAATTGTAGTGCCTTAAATAAATTTAGTCAGACAGTATTGCTAGACAAAGTGTATAAAAAATGTACAGAAAATTATACATCACCTTACATAATATGTATTGGATCTACAACAGATAGGGTTAAGAAAGGTGGTGCTTGGTTATATAATGCAGAAAAAAAAGCATTACGAGATTATTGTAATACTCTTGGTATAAATGGTGTTTGGCAAGGGGGACCTAAGATAACTTTAATTAGTTTAGGAACATTGAGTAATATGAAGTTTAAGCATCCTGATAGAATATGCTTAGACATCACTAGAGCTGCAAGTTATATAAAATGGTTGATTGAGCAACCAGAAGATATTTGTATTAATGAAATTAGCATTGATCCTTTACAAAATAATAATTTGTTTAAGTCATGAGCACTGATGATCTAAGTTGGAGTGCTTACGATTTTACTAAAATTCCTTATCAGGATTTAGTTCGTGTTGGGCAAAGGACAATGTTATATAAAGACTTGTTTTCAGTTAGTTGGTTACTTGGAAGATACTGCAATTATCGATGTAGTTATTGCTGGCCATATGCTCGGAGTGATACTAAGGATCATAGACCTATAGAGTTGTGTTTAAAAACTATAGATGAGATAAAACGACAAGCAAGAGAGAGAAATTTCAATAGTTTTCATTTTAGCTTAAGTGGAGGTGAGCCTACTTTTCACCCAGGATATATTGATATATTAGAATACTTAAATAATGATGTTATAAACACTAATTATACCAGTGTTCATATGACAAGCAATATGAGCCGGCCGATGAAATGGTTTGAGGAAAAATATTGCTCTGCTGTTAGTAAATTTCATAGAGCTAGTATTACTGCCAGCTTACATACCGAACATGTTAATACCAAAGACAAAATGCAGGATTTTGCAAACAAGCTTATATTATGTCAAGAACATGATGTTCAAATTACTATTAATATGGTTATGGTTCCTGAGTGGTTTGAGAGAGATTTTGAGAATGCCTTATTTTTCCATAATCAAGGAATTAATGTTACTCTTAAACCTCAAAGTGATCCTACCGCAAGTCGAGTAGTTGAAGGATATACCAAAGAGATGCTTGACCGTTTGCACAACGGAATGCCTCAAAGGGCTTTCACGGAAGATAAAGCTAATAAGATAAAAAAAGTTATCCGACCAGAGCCAAAGTTTTTTAAAACTCCAGATCCGATATATAAAGCAGAAAATAGTAAAATACCCCAACATTTTCAAATAGAGTTTGTTGATAAAGATAATAAAATATGGTATATGGATCAAGCAGAAAGATTTAATGCCTTTAATTTTAACAGGTTTAATGGTTGGGAGTGTAGTAGTGGTTATAGAGGTATAATAATCAGAGAACCAGACGGCAGTATTAAAAGGAGTTATAGTTGTTATGACCCTCCTATAGGGAACATAGAGACTGGGTTTAAATTATTTGATGGGCCTAAAGTATGTTCTAGCCCAAGCTGTGTCAGCAGTGCAGATAGTAAAATACCAAAACGAGCTCCTGGAACTAAACTGCCCTTGTGGCCCGGAGATAAATCGTATGAAAAAATATAATCATTTTTTTGGCTGTAGTTTTACAGCCGGGGATGAAGCTGCCGATAGTATATATTTTCCTTGGGCAGCAGAATGCAAAGATCCAATAGAGTATCAAAATAAAAAAAATAAGTCATTTGAGAAAAAAGAAGTAGATTTATTTGAGTACCGAGAAGTTTGTAAAAAATATGCATACCCATCGTTTTTAAATGATGATTTTAACGAATCTTTTAACTATGCTGAGTGTGGAGCTAGTCTTAGTGCTAACGTTTATAGAATATTAAAGTTAGTAGAAGATGAATCAATTAAAAAGGATGCAATTTTTTTACAGATTCCTCCTCCAGGACGAGTTCATTATTTTGAAAATGAAAGTGTCTTTAGTTTTCCTTTAGGGTTTAACGGTCGCAATTATACAGAATTCGACGAGTTTAGATTGAATTATCTAAAGCATTTTGATCCTGTAAGAGAGGATTTTCTTGATATACAGTTACTTTTATTATTAACTTATTATCTTGAAGAAAAGTCTATAAATTATTATGTGATAGATATTAATGGTGAATTATCTAATCGATTCGAAACTTTAAGTAAGTATTTTTTATGGATGGTAAATTTATCTAAATCTAAAATTAAAAACTTAATTATATTGCCTGCTTTAAGTTTATCGAGATTATCTAGATGTATCGGTGGACACTTTACTCCAGCAAGTCATAAAATAATTGCTGATATTATTAAAAATAATAGTCATTATTTCAAATAATCAGTGTATTCCTTATTTAGACATTTTATATACATTTCTGCAGGGTCCAATTCTATAAATTTAAAAAAGTTCTTTAAAGCAATATCTTTCCAGTTATTGTACCTGTCGTTTTTTTCTTTTATTGATAATTTTGAAAAATATTTTATAAATTTTATAGCTTCTTCAATTTCCTCAGATATACATGGATGGCTAGAAGTCGGAAACTCTGGAAATCGTTCTAATCCTATAAAGTCAAATATTTTTCTAGAATGCTGCCCTCCTATGTTAAAAGAAGGGAATCCGTTAAATAAAGGCGAAAAGCTTTTTTCAGTTATCATAGTATTTGTAGAATAGAATTCGTTTACACTTTGGCATCGGAATGTTTCTAATGTTATGTAGTAACAAAAATCTAAATTGTCATAAGTAGCACAAAGGTCAACGTTACCGCAGTTACTCAATCCTTCTGATAAGTCGAAGTAATCTATTGTTTTAACATCATCTAGCTTATCTAGGATAAGATTATCAGTTATTAAATTTAATTCTTTTTTATTAATTATACCTAGAAACTGTAGATCATCTAAATAATATTTTTTTCCTTTTCTTATCATAGTATAGATGCAATTATTATCTAGACCTGAATCAAAGAGTTTTGCAAAAAAAAGGGTTCGATTAAGACGAGGCTTTAGACTTCTTGTAAAAAAGTCTTTACTAGCATCGGTAATTTGTCTCGAATTAATTGTTTCCTCAATAATTTTCGATCTTTCTTTAATCTTATCTTTTTGATTGTTTATTGAAAAAAACAAACTAGCTGTATAGAATACATTTTCTATACGTTTAAATCTTAGATTAGAAAATTTTTTGTTCATTTCTCCTATATTATTAAAGTACGTTCCATGTACAAAAATAAGATGTAATTTATCAAGATTGAAAAGGTATTTTTGATTTGCATTTTCAAGTTGTACATATAAGTTATGTAAATCACTTTGTTCGAATGAGTTATCGATTACTACCGGAATTTCGTTTTCTATAAGAAATTTTAAATTATCATCTCCTAAGTACAACAAATTATAAATGTTAAAACTTTTATGGCTATGTATTGTATTAGTAAAATAATAAACTTTATTATCGTTCAAGGAATCTTTTGTAAAATTTTTTCTAAAATAATCTATAGTTTCAAATTTTATAAACTTATTGTTTATACCTAGTGTTATCAATATTTCTTCGTACCAGGTAATCTCAAATCTTTTAGATCTTGCATACTTAAATGAATCAGGTGCCATCGATTCGAGTAACAAAATTGGCATTTCATTTACTATATCTTGTACTAAAAATATAACTTTAGAAATTTTTATAGTCCTCTTTTAAACATCTAATATATATTTCTGCAGGATCTGTGTTTATAAAAGTTGTAAAATTTTTAATAATGGTTGGTCGCCATAAGTCTAATAGATTATTTTTTTCTTCTATTGATAATTTTGAAAATGTTTCTATGAAATCCAATACTGTTGATAGTTGGTTAAAAAAGTTTGGATCTTCTGAAAATGGAATATTGCAATAATGCTCAAACCCTAAAAATTCTAATATTTTTTTATAATCTTTACCTGCAAAAGTAATAAATGGTAATCCTTGTAAAATCGGCCAAGATAATTTTTCTGTAATATCTGTCATTGTATTTTGGATTTCACTCTTATATCTTGGTTCACAAAATTCTAAAACGACACAAAATGTCGCATCTAAATCGCTAATAGGATTTAATGGTATATTGATAAATTCTTTGTCGAATTGATCTTTAAAATGGTCAGAATTATTCATGTCTAACCTTACCACAGTGTTCAGCTTTTCTAATACAGCTTCGTTCACTGGAGCTAAGTCATTTTGCTGCAAGTGAAAGGTTTCGATATATTGGTTGTATGCATCAGATAAAGGCTTATTAATTCCAAAACATCCATACTGGTCTAGATTGCGATTAAAAATGTTTGCAAAAAATAAAGCTCTGTTAAATCTAGGCTTTAAAGATTTAGCTACCCAATCTTTAGTCACATTAGTTATTTTTTTTTGTTCAAGGTTATTAATAATTTTTTTAAATTCTTCTATGAACACATTTGATTTATGATCGGTAAAAATCCAATAAAATGGCATAGGGCAAAAAATAAGTTTAATATTAGGAAACTTTGAATTTTTAATATAATTGTTTAGTCTTTCTAATTCATCTCCGTAACTAAAGACAGTTATCAATATTTCTAAATTTTCTATACCGCGTAAGTAAGATCCTGCAGAAGTATCATAACAAAGACGTATAATATCATTAAGATTACTTTTTTCCATACAACTATCTACAATTATTTTAATATTATGATTTACTAAAAAATTTAGATTCTCAAGTTTCAAACTAAGCAAGTTGAAAATTGAAAAGCTATAAAAAGTATGAATAGGAGCAATAAAGTAATAAACCTCGTAATCATCTATGTTGAGAAAATCATTTTCAATCTGATATTTAAAATTATCTAAAGTTTCAAATTTAATTTTATTACTTGCTTTTGATAGTAGCAGATTTATTGTATGTCTTAACCATGGAGTATTTTTATTTTCTGATATGTTTTTTTCTAATATATCTTTATAAAGGATTTCGTAAAGAGTAACTGGCTTACCATCTTTAAAGTCTTCTACTAAAAAAATTGTTTGTTTCATGAAAGGTAGGGTAAAAATACTGATTCTTTTGTTAAATCTTTATATGTTAGGTTTGATCCTGTATCAGGATTTTCATCTTGTATAGTTTCGAGCTTTAGTAAACCTATAGCAGCTTCTTCTGGAGTCATCATCATATGATATCCTATACATTCATATGTGTCGTCGATATGCATAACGTACTTATGTCTCCCATCATAAATCATTGGTCTAGCCCAGTTATTAAATTTATCATCATTCGTAAATATAGCTCCTCCTCGACCTATTTTAAGAGTTTTTCGGTGATGAAAGCTTACGCAAAAATAAGTATCTTCTATATACATCGATTTTTTAAATCTTGTTGCAGCATCGACAATTGGAGTATTTCCTAGAAAATAATATCCGCTCCAGTTTAAGTCGGTAAATCTAATTTTATTGCCTGCATGGATACATTGCATTGGCGTGCTAGCGTAAGTATTTTTTGGAATCTCTATAATTTTATTGGTTATATTTAGATATTTTAAACATAGGAAAAGAGCATTACTACAACTATCAGTGCATATTGCATATTTTGATCCTGCATACTTTGCTAATTTATTTTCAAATATTGTTACTGCGTCCCAAGGGTCATTAATAGTATAGCCTTTATTTATGAGTTGGGATATCATAGGGTTCCCCTTGTTCTTTATCATACCAATATAAGCTACGATGAGGCCGATCGTCGCTATGGTAAACAGCGTCGCTGACATAATAAAATAAACGAAATGTGTTCCGACTGATACCTTCTGGCACTTTGTCAGAAATGCTATATCCGTGAAATCCTCGTTTATGATATTTCCATATTATAACACGATTAAATTTGGGAAAAGTTGAAGTTATAGTATGAGTATTATCAAAGTCGTTAAATTTTAATGCGCCGTCATATTCTTCTTTCCAGTCTTCATTTAGGTAAAGAATTACAGATAATGCACGATGAAGTTTAAGTTGGTCGTTCCAGTTAAAGTCTGTATGCATTTTAAGCTCGTCACCTGCATAGCTTTTACTATAACCTGCTCCTGTAAGGTATGGATCTGGAATAAGTGTAGGAATTCCTGTAATTTGACAAAGCCATTCTAATCCTAATGCACTATTTAATTGGTTAACAAAGTTAAAGGCCTGCGGACAAAATTCTAGTTTTTTGCATTCTTTCATATAACTTCCGCGTCTTGTAAATTCTGTCCAGAATCTAGAATCAACTGACTCGCACTCTTGTTGAAGTTTTTTAGCTGTATCAATATTTAAAAAATTATCTAAAACAATATTAGGAATTGGAGATCCGCTCTCAAATATTTGATTAAGATGTGCAGTATTTTTAAATTTTGTACGTAATTCTATAATATCCTGCATTTTTCTTCCTTTAATTAAAATAGTTGCAACGGAAAAATTTTAGCTATAACTTTTGCACAAGATAAAGCTATTTCTTGATGCTCTAATTGTGTACCATTTGCACTACGTAGTTCAATATAATGAACCCAACTACGTATGGTTCCGTTCATATACAACTTACTTTCCATCAGCCCTTCTGGAAGGACTGCACGAGCCTGTTCTTTAGCTATACCATGCTCGATCGCCCATTCGTATGCCGATCTACTTGCCTGTATAACAGAGGCTTGGATGTTTTCCCATTTAGCTTTCAGCATTTCATCATCAGTCTCTATACTGTTTTGTCTATTTTTAGGATCCTGCAACCTAGCTTCACGATAGACAAAATTAAGATCCTTTGTTGGATCAGCATAGCGTTGGCTGAACTCTTGAAAACTGAAACTGCGATGGCGTAGTATTTGTCTAGCAATATCTCTTGTGGTAGTAATTTCTAAACAGGCTGACACCATTTCTAAAGGAGACCAGTGCTTATGCTTGATCAAATATCGAATGAGCTTTTCACTAGTTTCAGTGTTTAATTGATTACTAGGATTACTAACTCTAGCACAAAACGCCACTAGGTCTAGTGCATCTTCTATGCCAATTTGTTTCAATTCTTCTGTAGGTTCACTGGAAGAAATTAGTTTAACGTTCATAGTAGTTTTCTTCTTTTTAAAAATCTGTTAGTATTCTTAATCATATCTTTTTTGATACGTTCGGTGTCGATTTTAAAGTCTATATTATCTATTTCAGATTCGTAAGAGGCAAGCATTTCTTTTAAGCTTTTTTCTACAGATACCCAATCAGATTCGTTCCTTTTTGAACGCATATCTATTTCCCAAAGTTTACCATTTTTAAATCTTATCTGTATTCTATCTAAATATTTTAAAGGAATTACATTTAGAGTTATTTCACCGAATACTTCAGGCCAATGGTCAATTACATCTCTGGGAAATTTTTTCCCATGAATCACTTCGATCTCGTTGCCCTTTTAGTAGGAACTAATTCTTCAGCCTTTCTTCGCAATTCAGCTGCTTGTTTACTTAAACGATCTGCTTCGCTACGAAAGTGTTTTGCCTGTTCTTCAGGACTACTGGCCTCCATCGGTGTGACACTTTGACTTGTAGTTTTACTAGGGTCGTCTGCCCTGGCTGCTGGGATTTCTTTAGCAGTTGCAATTTCTTTAGTATTATCTTGTAAAGCCAGATCCTGGACACTCACTCCTCGTTGCTCAGCAATGACTTGATTGAGTTGAGCTAAATTGACCCTTGCCTGCATATTAGGAATCATATCAACTTTATCGGTAGGAGTTTTTAAAAGCAGTCCCTTGCGATGCAGAGTTGAAAGCATATTAGTTCCATCAGGAAATAAATTTCTAGCTAATACTTCTGCGAATTCATATGCACTTTGGGCAGCATTAGATTCAACTAGGTTAATAAGAGAATCGTGCTGATCTGGCTCCAGTCTTTCTGTTGGAATAGCTAGACAATTATAAGCATCATTTGGAATAGTTCTGTAGGCAATAAGACACTTTCGACCTGTGTCCACAAATCTACCTACGTGTTTTATATTTGCCATATTAAACTCCAGTAGGTGGCTTAGGAATGCTGTTTAAAAAGTTTTGTAATTTATTATAAACTGTGCCAATAGCTACCATTTCTCCAGGTCTAAATGCACCTCTTGTACTTGCAAGGTCTATAATTTGTTTAATGTTGCTTAAGTCTGTAATTGTTAAATCTGCTCCTTCTTGAGCAGGTGCTGCACCGCTTTCAGCTCCATTAACTGGTGCTTCTGCTTGTTTTGTATCTTCAATCATAATGCCTCCATAAAAGATAATTGATACAATAATTATCTATTATTAGGAAAAAGGGCAGGCAAGTTTGAAATAACTTAGCTCTTTATCCTGTTCAAATCCTACTTTGGTTATATAAGAAAATTGATTGTTGATTAATGCTATTCCTTGCCCAACATAATATCTGCTATTCATATTGGTCAATATCCAATCGGATAAGGACCTAACCAAAGAAGGATTATATTTTTCTATTACAGTATAATGGAAATGATGTGCCGGAAACTGCACCCGCCGCAGTCTCAGCACATTAAGAGGATTTACCTTTCCTGCTCTAAGACTCATTGTTTGAATTCATAATAAGCGTGAGCGCCAAACGGTGGAACAACGGTGTTATTACCGTGGATTACAAAGAAGGTATCACAATAGTTCTCGTCACCCCAGCTACCATATGGATAACCATCAGTAAACATAATGAACTTTTTTGGCTGAATATCATTTTCCTTCATATACTCCCAGTTACACATAAAGTCAGTGCCACCACCACCCATAATCTTATATTCCGTAATGTCCTCACCATACCCATCAAAGTCCTGCTCATTATAGACCTTAGTGTCAAAACACCATATTTTAATCTTGTATTCTTTGTATTCGTCCATAATACCTTTGACTTCACTTACAAAGTCTTTACTCTGTTCGTCGCCGATACTACCTGACATATCTAAACCTACACAGATATCAATAGTCTCCTCGTAGTTAGTGCCTGGAAGGATGGCGTTCATATGCCAGCCCTTACGATTTGGACGTACAAAAGTATAGTCATTCTTAATGGTGCTTTGGATTTGCTGGCGCAAAATTTCTCGCCAATTCATCTTGGGCTCAGTAAGCGCCTTAATCATACGTTGGATCTCAGCAGGGGTATTTCCCGCACCCGCTGCCTGAGCAGCCTGCATCATCTGTTCTTTGATTTCATCACGGATCTGCTTGAGCTCTTCCTTGGTATATTGCGGCCTTTTACCGTTGCCATCCTTTTCCCAATCAATATGCTCGTCCAATAATTGGCCTAGAGCTTCTAAAGACTGACAGTCTCTTTCATCATAGATCTCGTCATAGATCTGCTCAGTGCTTTTGCCATAGTGCTTGGTATCGTGAAAGATTTGAATCTTTGGCGGAACTTCACCAATCCGGTCACGAACCAAGGTGCCATTTACTGAGTAGTCTGCGGCAGCGTTCCAAATAGCTCGATCACGGCCTTCTACGCGAAGCATATGCTCATAGACGTTATGTAGGATCTCGTGTGCTACAACAAACTCTACCTGTTTAGTAGTGAGGTTCTCAAAGAACTCTCGGCTGTAAAAAAGATGGCGTCCATCTGTGGCCGCAGTCTTGCACCAATCTGTGGCATCTACAATTTTAAGACGAGTAGCCATATTGCCAAAAAATGGATGACGCAGTAGCAGTCCTACACGGGCTACAATAATCTTATCTACAATAGGATCTAAATGACTCATAATTTGCTCCTGTTTATCTAGTATATAGTATAACAGGGACCTAAGTCCCTGTCAATTGTGCCGATTACCAAACTATCGCTTGTCAGTAGCGGCCGCAATATACTTGCCATATTTGGCGTGGAAGTCATCAAAGCATTTGATTTCGTCCGGATCCAAAGGCAACTGGTATTGGGTAAGAGCAAGTTTAGTGCCCATAACTACCAACTCAGTTTCAAAATTAGACATCATAAACTCAAAGAAGTGATTGACCTGGCTATTCCAATCTTTGGCATTTTTGTCACAAGAGTCCTTAAGCTCATAGCACAGGCTCACAGTTAAGGAATACATTGCTGAGATTTCCTTAGTGTCCATTTTCTTAACCTTGCCCTTAAGGATGTCTGTAGGATTGGGCAACTTGCTGGCTACCTTGCGGTGTGCCATAAACTTAATTGCCAAACCCTCACCTACCGCACCCGCAGTCAAATCGGTAAGAGTATCTTCTGCCTCATCGTCATCAAACAAAAGTTCGCTGACAAAAGCCCAGCTACGAGGAGTAGCAAAAGCACGTGACGCTGACTTTGGATCAAAGTCGTAGAGGTCTTTTTTGCTAAAAGTCAAAAAGCCAACTACGTCCTTGTGGATACGGTTATCCACAGCCCACTGGAACCAATCCTCCCAATCTACCTTCATCTCTAAATGCACGAAACGGTTAGCCAACGGAGCAGGCATACGATAAGTAACGCCCTTGTCAGTTTCACGGTTACCCGCCGCCACAATATGAACATTATCTGGCAAACGATAAGTGCCAACACGGCGATTCAAAACCAGCTGATAGGCAGCAGCCTGAACAGCAGGAGCCGCAGAGTTCATCTCATCCATAAAGAGGATGATGGTCTTGTGTTTGGCGGCCATCTCAGCATCAGGCAGCTCAATAGGAGGTGCCCAAACCATTTTGCTCTCGTTAGAGTCAAAGTAAGGGATACCTTTGATGTCAGTGGGCTCCCACAAGCTCAAACGGATGTCAATAACGTGAGCACCTAGCTCTTCACCCATTTGTTTAACAATGTCCGACTTGCCAATACCCGGGGGTCCCCACAAAAACAAAGGACGCTTGGCTTTGAACGCACGACGAAGGCTGTTCTTTGCTGACTTGGGACCTACTGTACGGCTCGAAATCTCGCTCATATATACTCCTGTTGTTAAAATGAACGTTAATAATTAGTTGCTATGTGAGTATTATATGCTATTTAGACATCTGCGTCAATGAGTTTTCTACTCATCTTCGTCAGTTTGGTTAGATTTGTTTTGTGCGTTCATTGCTTTTACTAATCCAAATTTTCGAATGTCGTCGGAAAACAACATCAGTTCAAAACTTTTCTTTTCCGAAAATACTACAATCATTTGGTTAGTAAGATAGTAGGGACTGTCCATATGGCGGTCAAAGAATATTATGGTTTGAGGACTAAGGTCAATTGGTTCGGTAAATGGTATTTCAAAACACCGTAGTTCCAATTCTTCTGTAAGAAATTTGAACCCTTCGTAGTTTAGTCTCAGTCCGCCCACTTCTTTTGAACGATGACTCTGCCACCATTTATATAGATGATGTTTGACATTGGCCTTGTCAATAGAGCGATCTTTTTGTTGGAGGAATATTTTGGTATAAGTCTCTTTTGAAATCATTTAAGAACTTTGCCCTGTGTCAATTCCACTACTTCAAAGTCTTTGCAATTGAACATTTGATTAAGTTTTTTGGCTAGATTATGTGCGTGACCTGGATTTGAAAAGCTTACCTTTTTATATTTTGGTCCAGGATAGCTAGTAAGGCTGTTTGAACTTTTAAGATTAAATGGACTGCCTTTGTAGAATACTGCCCAGATAGCATCGGCTTCTAGTACCTGCTCACTTTTATAGTTCTTTTTGTTAATATATTCAAGTAAAATTTTAGGCTTTGGTCTCGACATATGCGTTCCATTTAGTACGCATATATTTATACTAACTATAAGAGTTTAATATGCACCTTATGAGCCTTACCGTTTTTTGGAAATTCTTTTATTATTTGGAAATTAGTTTCTTGTTTTTCTGGAGTTAAAGTCTTTTTTCTTAAGTCCATAATCACAATGCTTTGTTCGTTGGTATGATTTTTAATCAATTCACTATAACTACTTAAAGGATAATGATATCCACAACTTAGCCAACTATAAACTAGGTCAAATTTTATATCATTAGGTATATCAATATTAGATGCATCTATAAATCTATATTTTAAATCTCTTTCTTTCCAGCTCTTTTCTAAATTTTCTTTAGTGTTATAAAATAGGAAATCGTTAGTTTCACCCCATTTATTACTTCTTTTACCGTTAGGGTTATTATTATTTCTATCGCCGTCAAGTAACCAAATTTCAGAATTATATTTTTTGTAAAAAAGTTCGCTAATATAAGCTAAACCGCATCCTATATCTAAAATCCGTTGCGGTGGATTAACCAAGTAGTTGTCAATATTTTTAAATAAAGATTCTTGTTTTTCTATATATAATGGGTTGGCCCATATATTTAAGTATGAATTAATATTTGCCATTATTACCTTTGATTAAAATTTCCACCATCCATTTGAACTGTTATGTTATCTGAACTAGAATTAACATTTATTCTATTTAACAGCTCTTCATAGTCTTGTACTAGCCTAGAGTTTAATTCAGCCAAACAAAATACCAATATTTTAGCTGCCTTAATATCTAATTTTATCTCACGTTGATTGCTCAGTTCGGCACTTTTTACCTGTTGTATAAATTGTTGGATAGGGATGGTATTAATCGGATTTGACATTAGACATTGCCTGTTTAAGTTCAATTTCAGTTTTAAATGGACCTCGATTTTCGTATCGTTCAATAGTGATTAGTTTAGGGCAAAAACTTTTAACCCACCCTTTATTAAATTTTATTGTATAGTATCCTGCACAATAAAGGCTTTTGCTTGCAGGACTTTTAGTAAACAAGGGAAGTTTACGCCTAACATCATAAACTGGATTATACGGGTGACAGCTAGTTGGGTACCCATACATTTCTTTTGACTCTGTATTGTTAATTTTTACATTGTCATTTACTTGGAAAAATTCTTGACCAAAGGTTTTTATTAGCTCGTCTTTTTTAAGATGAGCTTCTCCTTGTTTACTGCTAATTACATATTTGTTTCTATCTAATTTGTGTAAAAGACCGACTTTCGCTCCATCATTTTCTACAAACCAAAATTTACCGTCAACTATGGGTTTAGCTTTAATATTCATTTTAGTTCCATTAAGTCTGTGTTTAAAGATTTAGGATATTTAGCCTGAAACGGCTCAGCATATAATTGGATACTATCACTAATTTTTTTCATATCGTATAAATTACAGAATTTCAATAGTCTAATTCCAACCTGACTAATATTCTTGTCTTCTGTAGTAGCCTGTTTGATAGTATTAACTATTTCATATTTTATTTTTTCTGGTTGAGCTGCCAAATCAATTAGCATACGATTGCGTTCATAGTCATCTTTAACTCGGTGTTCTTGACCTTCATGATCAACCCATCTTTGTAGCATAAGATTATTCCAATTGTATCCTTGCTTATTTCTGTCTTCAAAAGCTTCCAATAATCCTACCTTATTTTTAGTACCTTTAGTTCTTACTCCAGGATATGCGCTAAACACATTATCTCCGCTATCACCACGCATACATTTTTCAAAAAGAATCCATTCTGGGTTTGGTGCTGCAATCTGTTCTTTAGTTTTTTTATCAATTACAGGTTTATTTTTTTTATCAAATATTCCTTTGTGTGTAGTAGTTGTTTCCATTACACCGTTGTATTGCACAACATTTGGTGCAATCAATTGATGAAAGTCGCTGTCAGTGCTGATAATGATGTGATGATCATTAGGATGTGACTGAATGAAGCCAGCGATAAGATCGTCTGCTTCTAGAACAGGATTGTGTAATACAGTACAGTTGGTTTTATCTATGATAAACTCTTTAAACTTATCAAACGTTTCCCAAAAAAGTTTATCTTCTTCTTGTTCTTTTGGAGTCATAGCATCTCGAGTTTCTTGGCGATTACGTTTGTAAGGTTTGTAAACATCTTTACGCCAGCTACGACCTTCGAGGCAAAATACTACGTGGTTGCCATTAAAATCATTCCAGGCCTTTTTGATACTGTTAAACATAATATGTAATGCCATACCAACTTTAATATCGGCATCACCACGGACTACGTGTCTGCTACGGAAAAAAGTATTAGCAGTATCTACAAGGATATAATTCATGATACTTCAGATTTGCCTTTTGAAATTGGAACTACATTAATAAATCCAGACCCTCTTGCAGGGTCTAGCCCTTCATCACTAAGCATATTTCTTACAATGTCTCTAAACCAACGATCTACTATTTCTTCTTCAGGATCACCTTCAAAGCCGTATCCAGCTTGTCTTAATTGTACAATAAAATACTCGTTCCAGTCAAGTTCAAAAAAGCCATTTCTTACATTATCTTTATTGACTTTAGTGTCCAAAACAGCTACCCAAGGTTCTTTTCTAGCAGTTGCACGTTCTTTTGGAGTAAGCTTGGCCTCTTCAGCATCTTTTACAGCCTGTTCTACTGCTAGCTCTGCGGCTTTTTTAGCTTCCTCGGCCTTTTCGATTTGAAGACGAGTTTCTTCTATAGCTCTCTCCATTTCAGTAATACCGAAAACTTTCTTCAAAATATTTTTCATTAGGTTCCCCATTCATTCTTAAATAACGGTACTTGTAGCCTATCGCTATATCTTAGTCCATATTTCATTGCAAATTCAGCTACACGACGGTTATTTAACGAATATACACTTTCAACTCCGCCTACGGGCATAATATAGACCTCACCTTCAAATCCAGCATTTCTATATTCTACTGCGGCTTTTAAAGCATCACCTAAATCTTGCTCTGTAGATACTACTAGCTTGAGATAGGTATATCCTACTTCTTCATAACCACAAACTACCTCTGGTTTGATAGCATCTTTCCAAAGCTCACCACTACCCGGTAGTTTGGCACTAACACTGAAGGTGATGATATTGGTATTAGATTCTCTATTTTCAATCCATTTTTGCAGATATTTTTTAAATGCAGGACTTAAAGGTTGAGTGCCATTAGTTTCAAAAGTAATCTCTTTTAGATCCTTCATAAAAGGATGATCTAAAAGTTTGGGATATTGTTTTTGCCAACCTAGTAGTGGTTCTCCACCAGTAATAACTAGGTGTTCTCTCGCCCATCTGTTGAATGGTAAGATTTCTTTGATACGTTCGACAATCGCTTCTGTTGTAAGTACTGGACTAAAGTCTTTGAACCTAGGATCCCAACTAGCATAAGAATCGCAACCGGTATGAACAAGTGGAAGATCTCTA
>Ga0172372_10001729_pt1 | contig 33735 bp, 27 predicted proteins | sample LakKiv5m_2_FD_114544 | JGI IMG/M metagenome (GOLD analysis project Ga0172372, IMG submission 114544) | Freshwater microbial communities from Kabuno Bay, South-Kivu, Congo - kab_092012_9.5m | ecosystem: Environmental > Aquatic > Freshwater > Lake | place: Democratic Republic of the Congo... | reverse complement strand
CCGCGGGCGTTCACGATCGCCGGCGTCCGGTCCAGGAGCTCGAACACCCGCTGACTCGCCCCCAGGGCCTTGTTGAAGTCCGCGTAGAGGCTGGAGAGCGTGCCGAGGGAGAAGGCCAGGTAGAGGGTGTAGAGCATGAACGCGGAGAGCTCGCCGGCGGTGAGCGTGCCCTCCATGACCCGACCGCCGCCGTACCAGAGCACCAGCGCGATGGCGCTGTACACGGCGAAGCCCCCGGCTCCCTGGAAGGCCCCGTAGGCGACCGCGAGGCGGCTGCCGAGCGTGAACGTCTCCTGCACGCGGGCGCCGTAGCGGGCGACCTCCTGCTCCTCGCGGGCGAACGCCCGCACCGTCCGGATGTTGGAGAGGGTCTCCTCGGCCACCTCGCTGGCGGCCGCCAGGGCGTCCTGCGTCTTCTTGGAGAGGCTCCGCACCGTGCGGGCGAAGACCACCGCGCCCACCGCCACCACCGGGACCACCGAGAGCATGAGCAGGGTGAGCTGCCAGCTCGTCCAGGACAGCACCACCAGGCTCCCCGCCGCCTGCAGCAGCGAGCGGAGGAGCATGGAGACGTTGACGGTGACGCTGTTCTGGAGGATGGCGGTGTCCGACGCGAGCCGGTTCATCAGCTCGCCGGTGCGCTGGGCGTCGAAGAAGCCCACCTCCTGCTGGATGACGCGCGCGTAGAGCTCGCGCCGGAGCCGCGCCACCACCCGCTCGCCGGCCAGGGTGAACAGCCAGGCGCGGACGTGGGCCAGGAGCCCCATGAGCAGGAACAGGCCCAGCATGGGGGCGACCGCCCGGTCCAGGATCTCCCGCCCGTCGGGCTGGTTGACCGCGTCCATCAGGATGCGGAGCCCCTGCGGGGCCAGGAGTCCCAGGCCCCCGGTGCCCAGGAGCGCCAGCGTGGCCACCACCAGCATGCCCGCCTCGGGACGGGCGAGGCCGATCAGGCGGCGCGAGCTCGAGCGGGGTGCGTCCACTCGACGCCCTAATCGGCCGGCGGGATCGCGACTCCCTCCCCGTTCGGGGAGGGGGGAGTGACCGACCGCACCCGGACCCCGGGGTTCACGCCGATGGGAAGGCTGTCCCCGTCCAGGGTCACGCCCCATCCCAGGTAGACGCTGCCGGCGTCGCCCAGCCGCGCGAGGAGCGCGAGCAGGTCCCCGGCCGTCGCGTCCACCTGCGCGCGCACCACCACCGCCCGGCCCTCCAGGTCCCCCACCTCGGCGATGGGCACGATGTCGCCGCCGTCGTCCACCAGCCGGTCCTTCAGCACGATGAGCTTCCGGGGGGAACGGAGCGCGGAGTCCAGCCGGAGGCGGATGGGGAAGGCGCCGCAGCGCCCGGTGGCGCGCAGGGGGTCGTCGCCGATGGCGAGCCACTGGTCCGTGGACACGTTGCCGCAGCCGACCACCGCGATGCCTCCCGCGCGCGTGTCCGCGAGGTTGAAGTAGAGGTCCTCCATGGGGAGGTGCGGCGGGAGGATGAGCCCGTCGCCGAGCTGGAGGCTCGCCGCTGCCGCGGCGAGGTCGCCGACCACGTCGGCCAGCTCGACGCCGCCCGCGTCGCGCGCCAGCACCCAGCGGGGGCGGGCGGGGTCGGCCACGAGGACCCGCGGGGGGACCAGCGCGCGGTGGGGGACGTCGTAGCCGCGCCGCTCCTCGAGCACCGCCGCGGTGTGATCGCCGGCGAGGTGGGAGAGCGTGCTCCATCGGAACGGCACCCAGGCCCACATCAGCGCGACCGCGAGCCCGGTGCCGCCGGCCGCCGCGATGTCCACGCCCGAACGGGTGTCGAGCCCGCGGAGCCGCTGCACCAACAGGGCCGGGAGCAGGCCGAGCGCGGCGGCGGCGACGAAGGGGACGAGCGAGGGGAGCACCGCGGCGACGGCGGCGGCGTGCGCGTCGAGCGCTCCGACCCGCGACCAGACAGCGTCGAAGTCGGGCAGGGCGCCCAGCCCGCGGTACCAGGCCTCGCCGAGCTGGCCGACCACCAGCGCCAGCGAGCCGATGGCGAAGGAGGCGGCGCCGATCCCCGAGTTGGTCATGCGGCGGGGGGCCGCGTCGAGCCCGCATCCGGCGGCCGCCGTCCCCAGGGCGGCGAGCGCGAGCCCGGCCAGGACCCCGCGGGGCGCGTCTCCCGTCCAGGCCGCCGCCGCGACCGCTCCCGCCGCGGCCGCCAGGGCCACCAGGGCCCCGAAGGCGGGGCCGAACCAGCGCCGTTGCCGGGCGCGGAGCGAGGCCACCGCGGCGCCCATCAGCGGGGGGAGGGTGAGGAGCAGGGCGCCCACGCCGGCGGCGGCGGCCGTCCCGCCGATGCGCGCCCGGTCCTGGAGCGCGAACCAGGGGATCCAGGAGGGGTCCGCGGCGCCCGCCACCGCCGTGATCGCCTCCTCGATGCCGTACAGCGCGCCAGCGCCGCCGAGGAGCAGCACCAGGGCGGGAACCGCCACCGCGAGCGCCGCGGGGACCCGGCGCCCGAACGCCACCATGGCGGCGAGGGCGAACTGGACCAGGAAGCCCACCCCGAGGACGACGAGCAGGATCGGTCCGTACGGGCCGGCGGCGGACAGGAGCACGGCCGCCTTCTACCTCGATCGCGTCGTCCCGGCGTCGCCCGGGGTTGAATGGCGGCGCCGGCTCGTCGTACCCTCGTGCGGTCCTGGAGCGTCGATGGGCAACGGTTCCGAGTTCGAGTCCCCCGAGACGGAGTTCGGCCCTCGGGGCCGGCCGCGGCGTGGGCCCGGCGGGATGGGGCGGAGGCCCGGCGGACCGTTCGGGGGCCCGTTCGGAGGGCTGGGGAACGCGGCGCTTGCCGAGATGCTCCGGTCGACTCCGGCGGAGGAGTCCGCACCCGCGGCCGAGGCCCAGCCGACCGCGGCGACGGCGGCTCCGGGTGTCGCGGCGACCGCGCCCACCGAGACCATCCCCCGGGCGATCCCGGTGGAGGAGCCGGTGGTGGCCGGGCCGAGCGACGCCAAGACCGAGACCATCCCCCGGGCGATCCCGGTGGAGGAGCCGGTGGTGGCGGCGCCGGGCGAGGCCAAGCCGGCCGCCGACGCCGCGAAGACGGCGACCGCCGCCGCCGTGCAGTCGGCCGCCACCGGGGCCACCGGGTCGGCCGCCGCCGGTTCGGCCGCCGCCGGGAAGGACGCCCCCAAGCGCCCCGCCTGGGCCGACGAGCCGCACGTGACGGCCACGGTCAAGGCCGGAAGCACCGGTCAGGACGTGATCACGCTCCAGATGCGGCTCGGCGTGGAGCCCTCCGGCATGATGGACGAGTACACCCTGCGCGCGCTGAAGGACGCGCAGAAGGCAGCCGGGCTGAGCGCGGACGGCGTCGCCGGCCCCAAGACCCTCGCCGCCCTGGGGCTGCGCGACCCCTTCCGCTCGCAGCACCACAGCGAAGACGCGTTCATGCCCACGTACCGGGCCACCGCCTACTCGGAGTCCAACTCCTACCGCACCAAGGCCGATCCCTACGCGGTGGGGGCCGTCACGCGCCCCGCGCGCGGGGAGGACGACGGGGGCAAGACCTACGGGACCTACCAGTTCGAGTCCTACACCTACCGGGACGGGTCGAAGAAGAGCGACAAGGCCGTGGCGGGGAGCACGGTGATGCGCTTCGTGAACTGGAAGGACAACCCCTACGGGAAGGAGCTGCAGGAGGTCGTCAAGAAGCACGGCGTGGCCTCGGCCGAGTTCGACGCGGCCTGGAAGGGGCTGGCGGGGAAGGAGAACGGCGCCTTCGGGCGGGCCCAGGAGGCCTTCCTCGAGCACGACAAGCTGGACGAGGTGAGCGCCTTCTACGACCGGGCCAAGGTGGCCCCCGCGGCCCGCAAGGACGTGGAGCTCACCGACGTGGTGATGGGCACCGTGAACCAGTACGGGAGCCTCACCGGGGCCCAGGCCGACGCCGTGGCGGCCGCGCAGAAGAAGGCCGGCCGCAACCTGACCGCCGACGAGATCGGGCGGACCCTCCAGGACTTCAAGTCGGGCAACGTCACCTCCAACTTCAAGAGCTCGCCCAAGGCCTGGGGCGGCATCCGCGAGCGCATCGGCCGGGAGCGCGGGCTCTTCGAGTGACGCCGGCGCCACGCCCTCGGCTCGCGCGCACACCTGCCGATCCCCTACGCCTCACGAGCAGGAAACCGTAAGGTTCAACGCCCGATCCGGGCTTGTCCTCCGGTTTCGGGGGCGGTACCATGCAGCCATGTGGGTGCTTCTCGCCTCGGGCTGCCAGGACTACACGGTGGTGGTGATGCAGGACGAGCAGGGCCACCGGGAGGACCCGGTGGAGTCCGCCCCCGAGACCGACACCGCCACCGTCCCCGAGGAGGTGGAGGGCGGCTTCCAGGCCAACTGGCAGATGGGCGGGTTCACCGGCACGGTGGGGCGCTGCGACGTGCAGCTGGCCTTCTTCACCCGCGACGAGGCGCCCGAGACCGGGGGCATGGACGGCCAGGTGATCGAGATGCCGGACCGAACCGGGGCCTGCCGCTTCACGCGCTTCGACCCGGACGAAGAGGTCGCGGCGGGCTCCATGGTCCCGCTCGGCTACAAGGACGCCGGCGAGAGCCTCCTGCTCTGGGACGAGCACGGCGAGTTCCAGCTCCCGCGGGACGAAGACGACGAGTCCATCCGGTACACGCTCGAGACCTGCGCCGAGGACTACCCCCACGGGCGGCACCTCTCGCTGCGGGGCCCCGGCTCGGTCCGGTCGGACGGGCTGGAGGCCTTCGAGCTCGAGGACGCGGTGTTCGTCGGCCCCGCGGCGGTCCCGACGGCGCCGCCGGCCGAGGACCTCGAGCCGGACGGCTCCCTCTTGTGGTCGGCGCGGGACCCCCTCCGCTTCGCGTGGGAGTACCTCGACCCCCCCGAGGACGGGCTCGAGCCCGAGGCCAACCTGGTCATCCGCAACGTCTACCGGAGCGACGGCAGCGGCTACGTCAACGGCATCTTCGAGGCCCTGTACTGCAAGAGCGCGCACCCGGACGAGTTCCGCATCCCCGCCGAGGTGCTCCAGCTCTTCACCCCCACCATCGAGGGCGAGACCTACCAGGCGGTCCAGGCCGACGTGTGGTGGCGCGGCGAGCAGGTCCGCGCCCCGTGGGGGACGCTGGCGCAGAACAGCTCGCTGACCAGCTGGGGCGGCACGATGTACCTCTACGAGTGAGCGGGGAGGCCCGCGTCAGCGCGAGCCCAGCGCCATCGCCCGCCCCACCAGGGTGAGGAACTGGCCGCGCAGGCCGTCCTCGTCGCTCCCCACCGCGCGGGCCGCGGTCTGCTGCACGTGGGCCCAGCTCGCGGTGCCGCGATGGGGCGACTGCCGGAGCAGCATCCCGAACTCGACCACCGCGGCGGCCCAGCGGGTGTCGCGCGAGGCGCTCGCGAAGGCGACGGGGAGCGCCGGCACGACGGTGCTGACCAGGCGGGAGACGTCGCCGTCGGGCGCCTTGTAGCGCACCTTCACGGTCATCAGCTCGTTCTCGGTGGCCGCCGCGCTCGGGACCAAGGCGCCCTGGTACTTGAGCGGGTCCACCTCGGGTCGGGAGGGGGCGTCCGCCCCGACGGGGACGATCTCGTACAGCGCGGTCACCTCGTGCCCGGCGCCGACCTCGCCGGCGTCCTTGGTGTCGTCGTTGAAGTCCCGCGCCGCCAGCGTCCGGTTCTCGTACCCCAGGAGCCGGTAGGACCCCACCAGGAGCGGGTTGAACTCGACCTGGATCTTCACGTCCTTGGCGATGGTCTGGAGCGTGGCGCCGATCTCGGTGCCGAGCACCTTGCGCAGCTCGGGCAGGCCGTCGATGTAGGCGTAGTTGCCGTTCCCCTTGTCGGCGAGCTGCTCCATCTTCGCGTCCTGGAGGTTGCCCCGTCCGAAGCCGAGCACGGTGAGGAACACCCCGTGGCGACGCTCCTCCTCCACGATGCGGACGAGCTCGTCGTCGCTCGACACGCCCACGTTGAAGTCCCCGTCGGTGGCCAGCACGACGCGGTTGATCGCTCCCTTCTGGTAGTGCTTCCGGGCCAGCGCGTAGGCGAGCTGGATGCCCTCGGCCCCCGCGGTCGAGCCGCCCGAGCGCAGCCGGTCCACCGCGCCGGCGATCTCCGCGTGTCGGTTGCCCGGGGTGGGCTCCAGGACCACCCCCGCCGCCCCCGCGTACACCACCATCGAGACCCGGTCGCGCGGCCCCAGCTGCCCGGCGAGGAGCTTCAGCCCCTCCTGCGCGAGGGGCAAGCGGTCGGGCCCGGACATGGAGCCGGACACGTCCACGAGGAAGACGAGGTTGCGCGGCGGCGTGGACGCCGCGGTGGGCATCCGGCCCTGGATGCCCACCCGGGCCAGCTGGTGGCCGGCGGCCCAGGGGCAGTCGGTCAGCTCCACGTGGGTGGCGAACGGCGCGCCGTCCGTGGGCGGGGCGTAGTCGTAGTCGAAGTAGTTGACCAGCTCCTCGATCCGGACCGCGCCCGAGGGGGGCAGGATCGCGTCGTCGACGAGGTAGCGCCGTACGTTCGCGTACGAGGCGGTGTCCACGTCGACCGAGAAGGTGGACAGGGGCGTGTCCGCAGCGCGGTGGAAGTCGTTCTCGGCGACGTAGGCGTAGCCGTCGCCCTCGTACCCCTGCCCGTAGGACTGCCGGGCCTCCTTCCGGCCCACACGGCCGTGCTCGGCCTTGACCTTGGCGCGGACCGGCGCCGGCTCCCCCCGCATTCCCAGGCCGCCGCTCCCCGCCTGCTCGCCCACCTGCCCGCCCCCGCCGCCGACGAGCCCGTTCATGTCGCCGGTGACCCCCGCGTTGCCGGGGTCGCCCACCGTACCGAACTGCTGCAGCAGGAGTGACTTCTGCGCCGTCGACGGGTCGTCACGCAGGGCCCCCAGCACGCCCTCGTGCTCGGGCGCCTCTGGGGCCTCCTGCACCTCGGCGGGCGGGCCGCGCTCGGGCAGCAGCGTGACGGCGTACTCCTTCGTCTCCGGCGCGCCCTCGGGGCCGCGGGCCATGTGCGCGATGCCGCCCACGAGGACGAACGAGGCCAGCGCGGCCGCGACGATCGCGGCCACCCATCGACGTGGGGACATGAGGCTCTCAGTGTGCCCCTACCGACCACGGGGGCCGCTTCCGGTTCCACGCCTCGCGGCGGCGGAGGTCCGGCCCGGCAGATAGAGCGGGGTGATGGTCCCCGAACGCCGCCTCCGCGAGCAGATGCTGAAGATCGGCCACCTCTGCTACGAGCGGCACCTCCTCGTGTCGCTCGACGGCAACCTCTCCGTGCTGATGTCGGACACCGAGATCCTTTGCACCCGCGCGGGCTGCCACAAGGGCTTCCTGACCGACGAGGACCTCATCGTCGTGGACCGCCAGGGCCGCAAGATCCGGGGGAGCGGGAACCCGACCTCCGAGATCTTCATGCACATCGCCTGCTACGAGGAGCGGCCGGACGTGAAGGCGGTGGTCCACACCCACCCCCCCATCTCCATCGCGTTCACCATCGCCAACGTGTCCATGGCGCGTTGTGTGCTCCCCGAGGTGGTGTTGACGCTCGGTACGGTCCCCACCGTGGAGTACGAGACCACGGGCACCCACGCCCTCGCCGACAAGATTCGGCCCTACGTGCGCGACCACGACGCCATCCTGATGGACCGCCACGGCGCGGTCTGCCTGGGGAAGGACCTCTTCACCGCCTACTGCAACCTCGAGACGATGGAGCACACCGCGCTCATCACCAAGACCGCCCGCGACCTGGGCGGGGTGAAGGAGCTGGACCCGGTCGAAGCGGGGCGGCTGCGGAGCATGGGCCTGAAGCGCTACGGCGGGCCGCCCAGCGCGGTGGCCAAGGCGGACCAGGTCGGGGCGGACCTGCCCGCGGCCTGTACCGGGTGCTCCGGCTGCGCCAACCCGCATCCCAGCGGGATCGCGCCCCAGGTCGGGCTCAAGATGGCGCGGGTGTCGGAGGCGCCCACCAAGCCGCACCCGCAGCTCGAGCAGGCGCTGGTCACCGAGGTGCTGCGCGCCCTCGGTCGGTGAGTCGCCCGGGGGGAGGCCCTCGCATCCCCCCCGCGGCCCTGGCGGCGCCGACCGGGTTAGCGCCGCCGCATGTTGACCGGCAAGCAGAAGCGACACCTCCGCGGCCTCGGCCACGCGCTCTCCCCCGTGGTGATGGTGGGCAAGGAGGGGATGTCCGAGGCCATCGAGCGCAAGACGGGCTTCGAGTTGGAGAGCCACGAGCTCGTGAAGGTGCGCGTCCTGGACACCTGTGAGCTCCCCGCGCGCGAGGTCGGCCCGCTCCTCGCCGAGAAGACGGGGAGCGAGCTGGCCCAGGTGATCGGCCGCACCCTGCTCCTGTACCGGGCGCGCAAGAAGGAGCCGACGATCCGGTTGCCGCGGTAGGCCGCCGGTCGGCGGGGGCGGCCGGCCTGGGGTCCGTCGTTGGACGGTGACTCGCGCCGGAGATCCCGTGCGAAACTGCCACGGTGAACGACGACCCGCCGGACTTCGACGTCCTCCTCCGGCGGTGGGAGGCTGCGGTGGGGCCGGCCGAGCACCTGCAGGTGCTTCGCGCGGTGTGCGGGGCCCGGGGGAGGACCCCCGAGGCGCGGGTGATCCACCTCGTGCTCGAGGCGCTGGAGCACGAGGCCCCGGAGGTGCGGGGGGAGGCCGTCCTGGTCGTGGCGCGCTGTCCGTGGGCAGCCCTCCTGGAGGCCGTGGACGAGGCCGCCGCGGGCGATCCGGACGCCGAGGTGCGGGCGGTCGCGCAGCGGCTCATCGACGAGCTGGCGGAGGGCGGCCGGCCGGGGTGAGGGGCGTCGCGGCGGGCGCGCTCAGGCCGGGGGCGGCGACGCGCTCGGGCCTGCCGCCTCCGCCACCCGCTCGCGGAACCAGCGGTGCACCGGATCCGCGTCGAGGCGCTCGTGCCACACCATCCGGGTGTGGAAGCCGGGCAGCTCCAACGGGGGTTCGAGCAGGCGGAGCGGCGCGAGCTCCACGAGCCGCTCGCAGAGGGTGCGCGGAGCGGTGAGCACGAGGTCGGAGCGCGCGACGACGAGCGGCGCCGCGAGGAAGTACCCGATGCGGAGCGCGATGCGCCGCTCCAGGCCCATGGGCTCGAGCACGGCGTCCACCACCGACCTCCCGCCTCCCTGGGGGCTGATCAGGGCGTGGGGCAGGCGGAGGAAGGTGTCCAGGTCCAGCTCGTCGCCGACCCCGGGGTGGTCGCGGCGCACCACGCAGGCGAACCGGTCCTCGGCGATGGTCCGGGCCCGTAGCCCCGGGGCCTCCGCCGGTCGCACCTCGATGGCCAGGTCCATCCGCCCGTCGGTCAGCGACGCGGCGGCGCCCGCGGCCGGGACGGGCACCACTTCCAGGTTCAGCCCCGGCGCCTCGCGACCAATTCGCTCCAGCACCGCGGGGAGGACGGTGAGGGTGACGGCATCCCAGCTCCCCAGGACGAGGGTGCGCGTCCACCGGGTGGGGTCCGCGTCGCCGGGAGAGAGCGCCGAGTCCAGCTCGCGCAGGGTGCGACGGAGGGCGGGCGCCAGGGCCTCGGCCCGCGCGGTCGCGACCAGTCCGCCGCTCCCGGGGACCAGGAGCGGGTCCCCCGTGGCCTCGCGCAGCGCGCGGAGCGCGTGGGAGAGCGCGGGTTGGGTGACCCCGAGCCGACGGGCGGCGCGCGTGACCGAGCGCTCGTCGAGCAGCACGAGGAGCACCCGGAGCTGGCGGAGGGTCAGGTCGGTCATGAGTCAGAACGCATTCAGTGATGACAGTGAATGCACTTCCTCACATAACCTGGGGAGCCTATCTGTGGAGCGTCGGCAGCCCGCCGGCACGAACCCTCGGAGCCCAGCATGTCCCGCACCGTCCTCGTCCTCGCTGCCACCGGCACCACCGGCCGCGCCACCGTCTCCGCCCTCGTCGCCCGAGGCGCGCGGGTCCGCGCCGGGTCCCGCACCCCCGCGACCGCGGGCCTCCCGGCCGGTGTGGACGTCGTCCCCTTCTCCTACGACGACCGCTCCACCTGGGCCCCCGCGCTGGCCGGCGTCGACGCCCTCTACCTGGCCATGCCCCCCTTCCGGGCCGACGAGGTCGAGCTCGGCACCGCGATCGTGGCCGCCGCCCGGGCCGCCGGGGTGTCGCGCATCGTGAAGCTCTCCGCGATGGGCGTGGACGCCGCGCCGGAGAGCGGGCACCGCCGGGTGGAGCTGGTCGTGGAAGGCTCGGGCGCCTCCTGGGTGCACCTCCGCCCCACCTTCTTCGACGAGAACTTCATCGAGTTCTACGGCCACGGCATCACCTCGGACGGGGTGATCGCGCTTCCCGCCGGCCCCGGTCGCACCGGCTTCGTGGCGGCCGAGGACGTCGGCGCCGCCGCGGCCGTGGCCCTCCTCGGCGACGCGACCGGCCAGGCCTGGACGCTGACCGGGCCCGAGTCGCTCGACCACGCCGAGGTCGCCGCCACCCTGTCCGCCGTGCTCGGCCGTCCGATCCGGTACGTGGACATCTCGCCGGAGGACCACGTCGCGGGCATGCGCGCCTACGGGATGCCCGAGGAGGGGGTGGCCACGATGAGCGGCCTGTACGGCATGGTGCGGGCCGGCTGGACGGCCGCGCTCTCGCCCGACGTCGAGCGGGTCACGGGCCACCGCGGGGTGCGCTTCGCCGACTGGGCCCGCGCCCACGCGGGGGCCTGGTGGCGCTGAGCGTCGCCCTCACCCGACTCGGACGGCCAGGTCCGCCACCCCGAGGCGGATCTGGCCCGAGTCCGTTCGGCGCTGGACGATGTCGGCGGCGTTGATCACCCCGACCTCGCCGAGCTGGCGGCGGGCGCGAAACACGTGGACCTGGAGCGTGTTGAAGGTGGTGGCCAGGCCCTTCAGGACGTCGTCCTGGTAGAGCCACCCCTCCTCCGCGGGAGGCACGCCGCGGGCGCGGTCGGCGAGCCGGGCGCGCGCCAGGGTCAGGAGCAGGTAGTGGTGGGAGCGGGTCCCGAGGTCGAAGCTCCGGCTGCCGGCGCTGCCCACGCACTCCACGTGCTCCTCGTCGCGGGAGACCGTGAACGAGAGCGCGACCCGCGAGAGATCCACCGGGGCGTCCCCCGCCTCCACCGTCCCCACCGCCGCGGCGGGGATGGAGAGGCGCCAACGTCGACCCTCCACGACGAGCACCGTGCCGTCACTCACCACTTCGGTCCGGCCGTCCCGGTCCACCACCCAGCCGGCGGGGGTGGCGTACACGGTCACCAGCGGGTGCTCGGCGCTCGGCAAGGCGAGGATCTTCCCCTCCGGCTCCACCGGCATGCCGCCGTCCTCCGGGACGGCCGCCGTGTGCGGGGGGCTGTCGTCGCGCACCCGCCATCGGCGGCCGGGCGAGCCGAAGGCCAGGGTCGTGCCGACCGTGAGGGGGGCGGACTCGCCGCTGCCGAGGCGTCGCCCGTCCACCCAGGTGCCGTTGCGGCTGCCGAGGTCCCGGACCTCCCACTGCCGCCCGGTCCACCGGAAGAGCGCGTGGAGGCTCGAGACCTGGGCGTCGGGGAGTTGGAGCGCGGAGTCCGGGGCCCTTCCCACGCCGTGGAGGGCGCGGAGCAGCACGCGCTCACCGTCGGGCCCTTCGAGGTCTGCCATCCCCGTCATGCTACACCAGCGTGTAGATGAACCGCCCCGACCGGCCCTCGCCCTCCGCCGGGACGCCCACCGCGGGTGGGGGCACGCTGGTGCGGCCCACCCCGTCGGAGGCCCCGGCCCCCGTGCCCGCCTTCGTCCTCGACGAGCGCTACGAGGACCTCGGCCCCCTGGGGGTGGGGGGGATGGGGGAGGTGCGCCGGGTCCGCGACCGGCACCTGGGGCGCGTGCTGGCGATGAAGCTGGTGCGGGCCGACCTGTCCCGCCAGGCGTCCATCCGGGCCCGGTTCGAGACCGAGGCCAGGGTCACCGCCCGGCTCGACCACCCGGGGATCGTGCCCGTGCACGACCAGGGCGAGCTCTCGGACGGCCGGCTCTGGTACACGATGCGCGAGGTGCGCACCCGCCGCACGCTGCGAGACGCCATCATCGCCCTTCACTGGGGCGGGGGCCCGGCCCTCCCGGACGTGATGGGGGCCTTCGACGCCGCCTGCCAGGCCGTGGCCTACGCGCACGCGCAGGGGGTGGTGCACCGGGACCTCAAGCCCGACAACATCATGCTCGGCAACTTCGGCGAGGTGCTGGTCATGGACTGGGGCCTGGCCCGCGTGGTCGGCGCCCCGGACGGCAGCGACGACTTCGACCTCGCCTTCGCCGGGGGGCTCACCCAGGCGGGGAGGGTGCTGGGGACCCCGCCGTACATGCCCCCCGAGCAGGCCGCGGGGGAGATCCACCGGCACGGCCCCGCCAGCGACGTGTACGCGCTGGGCGTGGTCCTCTACGAGATCCTCACCGGCGCCACCCCCTACGACCACCTGGACGCCCCCCGGATGGTCGACGCGATCGTGGCCGGTCCGCCCGCGCCCGTGTACACGCGCGTCCCCGTCGGCCGGGGAGCGGCGCCCGACGCCCTGATCGAGGCCTGCGAGTGGGCGATGAGCCGGGAACCGGAGAGCCGCCCGCCGCACGCGGGTGAGCTCGGCTCGGCCATCCGCCGCTGGCGGGAGGGAGCCGACCGGAGGGATCGGGCCCTCGCCGTGCTGCGGACGGCCGAGGCGCTTTCCCCGGACGCGGCCCGTCAGCACGCCGAGGCGACGCGCCTGCGCACCGCCGCGGCTGAGCGCCTCGTCGACGTCCCCGCCTGGGCGCCGGTGGAGGCCAAGGCCGACGCGTGGGCGCTCGAGGACGAGGCGGCCGAGCTGGAGCGGCGCGCGGCGGTGGCAGAGCGCCGCTACGTCGAGACCGTGCGCACCGCGCTCACCGTCGATCCCGAGCTGGTCGAGGCCCACGCCGCGCTGGCCAGCCTGTACCGGGAGCGGCTGGAGGCCGCCGAGGCGAGACGGGACACGCGGGAGGCGGCCGCGCTCGAGTACCAGGTGCGCACCCACGACCGGGGGGCCCACGCCGCCTGGCTCGCGGGCGGTGGCCTCATCGAGCTCTCCACCTCGCCGCCCGGCGCGGAGGTGGAGCTGTGCCGCTTCGTCGAGCGCCGGCGTCAGCTGGAGGTGGTGGTGGAAGGCCCCGTGGGGGTCACCCCCCTGCGTGAGCTGGCGGTCCGCCGGGGGAGCCTGCTGCTCAAGCTGCGGGCACCGGGGCGCATCGAGGTGGTGGTCCCCATCTCCCTGGGGCGCGGCGAGGCCTGGAGCGCGGTCCGACCCGGCGCGTCGAGCGCCACGCCGGTGCACCTCCCCCGCGCCGACCGCTGGGACCCCCGCGACGTGTACGTCCCGGGGGGCTGGTTCTGGAGCGGCGGGGACCCCGAGGCGGCCGACGGGCTGCCCCGCCGGCGCCTCTGGGTGGATGGCTTCGTGGGCCGTCGCTTTCCCGTCACGGTGGCCGAGTACCTCGCCTTCCTCGACGCCCTCGACGCCGCGGGCCTGGGCGCCCGGGCCGAGCAACTCGCTCCCGCCGACCTGGCCGGGGTGAGCACCGCGGCCCGTCCGGTGGCCGTCCGGGGCCCCGAGGGGCGGTGGATCCCGGTGCCCGACGGCAGCGGTCAGGTCGCCCAGCCCGACTGGCCGGTCAACCTCGTGGACTGGCACGGCGCCGCGGCCTACGCGGCCTGGGAGAGTCAGCGGACGGGGCAGGCGTGGCGCATCCCGCACGACCAGGAGTGGGAGAAGCTGGCGCGGGGTGTGGACGGTCGCTGGTTCCCGTGGGGCGATCGGAACGATCCGGCGCTGGCGCGGATGGCGCCCAGCGCACGCGGAGCCCCTTCGCGGCTGGCGGTGGACAGCTACCCCAGCGACGCCGGCCCCTACGGCGCGCGGGGCTTCGCCGGGAACGTGCGCGTGTGGTGCGCGAACCCGTATCGGCGGGGCGGGACCGAGGGCCCTCTGGTGGAGATCGAGACCGCGGTCGACGACGCCCTCCACGTCGTCCGCGGCGGTTGCTGGTCGTCCAGCCCCCACCTCTGCCGCATCGGGGCCAGGTTCGCGGCGCGCCCCGCGGATCGGCTGACCTCGCTGGGCTTCCGCCTGGTGCGCAGCCTGGGGGGAACGCGGCTGGACACGACCTGATTCAGGTCTGGAACACCACGCCCTCGGGCGCCGCGTTGTCCGCGACGAAGCGCAGGTAGGTCTTGCCGCGGTCCGCCGAGTCCGTGGCCACCGAGATCTCCATGTACTCGGTCGCGGCCTGGAACCAGGTCTGGGGCCGGGTGCTGAGGTCGGTGCGGACCCGCATCCACCCCGCGCGCATCGTGACCTTCTCCTTCGTGACCCGGGTGATCGTGTAGGTCTTGACGGGATCGGTGGTGGCGGGGAGCGCGGTGACCGGGTCCACCGCGAGGTTGAAGCGGCGGTGGGGCTGGGACTCCTTCACGAAGGTGGAGGGTACCGTCAGGCTGGTGGTCCGCTCCACCAGGCGGAAGGAGCTCGGCCAGGCCTGGGCGGAGGTCTTCCAGTACCAGTCCTCGGTGGTCTCGGCGGCGTTGACCACGACGTGTCCGATCACCGCGGGCGGGTCGGTGTCGGAGGTGACGTCCATCGTGCCGGCGTGGATCTGCGCGCTGGGCGCGCTGAGGGACTCGTCGGTGGGGTCCACCATGACGCGGGTGAAGGCGGCCGGTCCCGCGCCCTGAATCACCGGGGCGTGGGGGAAGCCCATCGCCCGCGCCACGTTCTCGGCGCGCGCCGCCGCCCCGCGCCAGCTCATGCTCCCCACGCGATCGCCGGGCGTGACGAAGGCCTGCCGGATGGTGTGGCAGAGCGTCCAGGTGTGGAGGCCGTGCCAGCCCTTGAACTTCCGCTCGTACACCGGCGCCCCGCGCGGGCCGGCGAAGAGGTGGCAGTCCGTCGCGCGGTGGACGGGGAGCTCGGGGGCCGGGTCGGAGCGCCGGGGGAGGTGGCGCGAGCGCGCCCACGACACGTCCGGGGCGCCGCCCGTGAAGCCGCAGTCGAAGACGAAAATCAGCCCGGGCGCCCCGCGGGCGTCGGCACGGGCGTTGAGCTCGGTGAGGGCCACGGCGTTCTCCAGGCCGGGGCCCTCGGTGTCGGCGGGGCAGATGAGGAGCCCCCGGCTGGAGCACCACGCGCCCCGGCCGGCGAAGTAGAAGATGCTCGGCGCGAGCTGGTCGGCGGCGCGGCTCAGGAAACGATCGAAGGACTCGAGCAGGTGGGCCCGGGTGACCCGCTGGCCGGCGCCCCCGCGCGGGGCGAGGAGCAGCTCCGTCTTCTGGGGGACGACGAGCGCGTAGCTCAGGACGTCGGCGAACATCCGCGCGTCGAGCACGGCTCCGCCGAGGTTGGCGCGGGCGGGGTTGGGGAGCGAGCGGCCCCAGATGGCGTAGTCGTCCACGCCCACGATGAGGGCGGAGCGGGCGCGGCGGAGTTGTTCAGCGGTGAGCGACATCCGCGGAGCCTAACGGAGCAGGCTACCCTGGGAGGATGATCTTCCTCCTCCACAGCCTCCTCGCGTGCTCCGGCGCCGGCGACTCCGGCCCGGGGACCAAGGACTCGGTCACCGAATCCGACACCGACACCGACACGGACACCGATGCGGACACGGACGCCGACGCGGACACCGACGCGGACGCCGACGGGGACGCCGACGGGGACGCGGACGCGGACTCCGACGCGGATGCGGACTCGGACACCGACACGGACACGGACACCGACGTCGCCCTGACGGTGTCGGACGTGGTCTTCACGCTGGAGGGGTACACGGCCGGGCCCCACGTCCTCACCGCCACGCCCACCGGGGCGGGGACCGTCGCGGTGGCCGACCAGCGCTTCGACTGGGGCTGCTGCCCCGAGTACCGGGTCACCGCGGTGGCCCGCGCCGACGGCCAGCTCATCCCGCCGGACTACGGCATCACCGCCGACTACTGCGACTGCATCGGGCTGATGACCTTCACCTACACGCTGTCCGGGGTGCCGTCCGGGGACTGGACCGTGCGCTCCTACGGCGAGGACGCGGCCGTCTCGGTGCCGTGAAGGCGCTGTGGTAGGCTCCGCCTCTCCGAGGTGGGCATGTCCAGGTTGTTCTTCGCGCTGGCTCTGGTCGCCGGATGCGACCCCACCGACCCTCCCTCGCCGCTCACCTGCGCGGAGGAGCTGCCGGACGTGCGGGCCGAGGACCTCTTCTTCGTGGACCTCGCCGGGGACCCCGTGTGGCTGGCGTTGGGGGACGAGGAGGGCGGCAACGGGGATCCGGTTGCGGTCCGCCAGCAGTGGGCGGAGACCCGCGGCGTGGAGGACGCGGCGTGGTGTTCGGACCTGGTGCCCGTGCTGGTCCTGACCCGCGACGAGGTGGAGAAGGCCCAGCTCGGCGAAGCCTGGTGGGTCCAGCCGGTGGGGAGCTTTGGGGCGGCCGGGTGGGTGGACTCGACCCCCACCCCCACCGACGAGGCCTCGGCCGACGCGATCCGCCTCGTCACCGGGCTGGGCTCCGACCCGAACGCGGGGACCGGCTGGACGGTCATCGCCATCGACTCGGGGATCTACACCGACCACCCGGGGGTGCCCGTGGTGGACCAGAGCGCGTGCGTGGTCACCAACGGCGCGACGTGTGCGCAGACCGCGAAGACGTCGTGCTCGGACATGTCGCCGGCGTGCGCGGTGTGCGACACCAACCCGGTCGAGTGCATGCACGGCATGGCCACCGCGGGGCTCATCGCGGGCCGAGCGGCGGGCACCAACGCCACGAACAAGATCGCCGTGTCCGCGGCGCCGGGGGCGAAGCTCCTCCCGGTGCGCTCGCTGACCCGGTCCAAGAGCTTGACCCCGGGGAGCAGCGGCGCGGTGGTCGCCAAGGCGCTGGAGGCCGCCCTCGGCGTGGTGCAGGGCGGCGGGAAGGTCGCGGCGGTGTACCTCGGGTCCACCGGAGACACCTTCTACACCGGGTCCTGTGACGGCTCGGAGAGCGCGCTGTCCAGGTGGGTGAACCGCCTCGCGAGCAACGGCGTGCCGGTCGTGGCCCCGTCGGGGAACGACGGCTGGAAGGACCGCATGCCCGCGCCCGGTTGCCTGTCGGGGGTACTCTCGGTGGGCTCGGCCGGCCTGAAGACCAACGACTACGCCGGCGTGGTCGAGTCCAGCAACGTGAGCGGCGAGCTCGACCTCGTCGCGCCGGGGGTGCAGGTCGGGGTCATGAGCCGGGTGGATCCCACCGGGAAGGGCAACGGCGACTGGGAGACCTACGCCCAGGCCGACGGCACCTCGTTCGCCGCCGCGCTCGCGGCGGGGGCGATCGCCGCGCAGCGCGCCGCGGACCCGAGCACGGCCACCGACATTCCGAACCTGGTCAAGGTGCTCTCCAACGGGAGCTGCGCGGACGCGAAGGACGCCACCTCGGGCGGGAGCTACGCCGGCCTGTGCTTCTGACGGGCCGGCTCGCGGGACCTCAGCACCCCGATTGGTCGGTGGTTCCCGAAGGGCTCATGGTCTGCGGGACGATGGTCGTCTTCATCGACTGGTAGGGCCCTCCGCTGGGGACCCAGGTCTCGGCCGAGGCGGGGATCGTGGCCGCGGTGCCGAACGAGAAGGTGACGAGGCAGTTGGTCCGACTGGGCTTGAGCCAGGTGGCGGTGTCGAGGAACCAGTGCTGGTGGCGCGCCGTGGCGTCCAGGTTGAAGCCGAGGTGGTGCGAGGTCGCGGTCGCGGGTGGCTGGGTGACCGTGTAGAGCCCGCACTTCCGGTGCGCGTGGGTGTCGGTGCTCGGGCAGTTGGTGGTCGTGCCCGTCGCGGACGTGTGGTAGGTGACCAGGTACTCCCTCCAGTTCCCCGCGTCGGTGATGAGGGTGGGACGCGTCCCCTCGGCCATCGGGGTGCCCAGGTAGCTGAACTCCCAGCTCGCCGCGGTGTTGCTCCAGGTGGTCCCGCTGGCCACGCGGACCCACCAGTGTTCGTGCGCCACGGGGGGCGTGGAGCCCGACCCGGGGACCACGTGAGAGCTGACGTACGCGGTGGGGACGGAGTTGCCGGGCTGCTTCACCGCGAAGATGCCCTCGTCCAGCTGGGAGGCCTCCTGCGGGCCCGCGTGGGCGACGATCGGGGTGGCGAGCGCGAGGAGGCTGAGGACGAACCGGATCGAGCGCACGTGACTCCCTCGGGGCCGCGGGCCCATCCCGCCGGCTCCGGGTCGGAGGCTACCGCGAGCCCCCCGTGGGTACAAGCTCCCCCTTCAGCGCCCGCTCCGCCTCGTCCACCGAGAGGATGTCCAGCACCGCGGCTCGTCGGGCCGAGGGCACCGTCCCGATCCGCTCCGCCAGCGCCGCGTGCAGGGCGGCCGCTCGTGCGGGGTCCGCGAGCGCGAGCAGCGCACCCGCCTGGATGGCGAGCCCGGGGCTGCTCAGCGCGATGGCGTCCGCGGCCAGTCCGTCCAGGTCCGGCGGGGTCTCGCCGTCCACTCCGGCGAGGAGCGCCGACGCCACGATCCGACCGGGCCGGAACCCGGTCCGGGTCCAGGCGTCGCGGGCCCGCCGGGCGAGGTCGGCGGCGGCGTCCCGGTTGCCGGCGCGCCACGCGATGGCCGCCTCGTTGAAGGCGACCTGGCCGAGCCCGGGCCCGCCGTCGGCGTCGTAGGAGGCCTCCACCAGCTCCCAGTCCGGCGCCGTGGCCCGCCCGGTGCGCAGGCCCACACAACGGAGCACCCACTCGGCGCGGGTCTCGAGCCGGGCCAGGCGCGCCTCGGCCGCGTCGTGGGCGGCGCGGGCGGCGAGCTCGGCGGCCTCGTCGTAGCGGAGGTCCTCGAGGAGCGCGACGGCGGCGTCCACCTCGGCCCAGAGGCGGGTGACCGGCCCCTCGGCGAGCGCCGCCGCTTCGCGGTGCAGGGTGGCCGCGTCGCCGAAGCGGTCCTGCGCGTAGCGCACGCGGCCCAGCCAGTTGGCGGCGAGCATGCGCCGGGCCCGGTCGGTGCCGACCCAGGCGGTGGTGCGCTCGAGCGCGTCCTGGACCGCGGCCTCATCCCCCGGGGAGACCAGGCGGAGCGTCGTGAACCAGCGCGCGTTCTCGAGCCAGGGGTCGTCCAGGGGCCCGACGCGGGCCAGCGCCGCCCGGCGTTCCTCGTCGGTACGGGCGAGCCAGGCGCAGAGCAGCGCGTGGACCATGTCCAGCGCCGGGGTGCGCGGGTGGACGCGGTCCACCTGGTAGCGCGCCTCCTCCATCGCCTGGGGGAGCAGGCTCGCGACCGCGGCGCGCGCGAGGCCCATCAGCACCGCCTCCCGCAGGTCCGCCCGGCCCTCGGGCACCACGCCCAGCGCCACCAGGAGGGGCCCCCGCGCCTCCCGCGGCGTGCCGGCCCGGAGGTGCCCTTCGGCGAGGAGCAGGACCTCGGCCACCGCCTCCTCGGGCGCCTCGGCGGCGAGGAGCTGCGCCAGCCGCCCCGGGGTCCCCGGCGGGAGCGCCGCGGCGACGGCACGGCGGGCGTCGCGGACCCGGTCCTCCGGCCACCGGTCGCCCGGGTCCAGGGCCCAGCCCGGCTCGGCCGCCCCGTCCCGGCGGCGCACCGCGCCCCGGCGCTCCAGCTCGGCCACACCCGCCTCGTACTCCCAGGTGGGCATGTCCGCCGCGGCGCACACGGTGTCCGGGTCGCAGTTGGGGCGGGCCAGGGTGAGCCAGCACAAGAGGTCCCCGAGCCAGCTCTCCAGCGCCGTCTGCTCGCCCCGGCGCGAGGTGACCTCCACCGGCAGGCCCGCCGCCAGCCGGTCCACTGTCGCGCGGCTGAGCTCGAGCTTCCCCTCCTGCCAGTGAGCCAGGCCGGTGGCCGTCCACGCGGCGAGCTCGCCTTCGATGAGCCCGGGCACGCCGCCCGTGCGCCGGTGCAGCTCCAGCGCCGCGTCGGTCGGGATGTGGTGGATGCGGTCCGGCCCCGCGAACAGCGGGCGCAGCGCGTCGGCGGAGAGGGGCCGGAGGCGCAGGGCGCCCGGTGTGTCCAGCGCCCGCAACACGGGGAACTCGCGCGCGAGCACGCCGAGGAGCCCCTTGGACCAGTAGTCGAGCCGCTCCGGGTCGTCGGCGACGAACACCTGGCCGGCCTCCAGGGCCTCGCGCATGCCCGCCTGGATCTCGGCGCCGCCACCCGCCCGTGCCTCCAGGCCCAGGAGCGGCCGGACGCTGTCCGCCGATCGGCTCCCTGGACCGGCCACCAGCACCGTCACTCCCGCCGCGCGCAGGCGCCCGGTGATCTCGCGCAGGGTCCGGCTCACCCCCGATCCACGCGGCCCCCACACCTCCACCGCCCGCCCCGCCCGCAGGCGGGCCACGGCCTCGTCCACGAGCGCGGTGTCGCCCAGCCACGGCAGCTCGCCCGGCCGCGCCGCCCGCGTGGGTTCACCCAGCTCCGCCAGGGCCGCCGCCGCCGAGGGGTGACGCGCGTTGCGATCCCGGGCGAGGAGCCGGTCCACCCAGCTCGCCGCCGCCGGCGGAAGGTGGGGCACCAGGGTGGCGATGGGCGGGGCGTCCTCGTGGGCCACCGCCTGGAGGATGAGCTCGACCCGGTCGCTGACGTGGGGCGTCCGACCGGTGAGCGCCTCGAACACCATCACTCCTACGCCGTAGAGGTCGGCGCGCGCGTCGAGCCGTAGCCGAGCCACCGCCTCGGGCGAGGTGTACAGCGGGGTGCCCACGTACTGGCTCGCCTGGGTGAGCGTGGGACCGAGGCGCGGCCCGCGGGCCAGCCCGAAGTCGAGCAGCACCACGCGGCCGCCCGGCTCCACCAGCACGTTCGCCGGCTTCAGATCGCGGTGCACGATGCCCGCGGCGTGGATGCCAGCCAGTCCCTCCAGGAGCCCCACCAGGCGGGGGACGAGCTTCTCCCAGGAGCCGAGCGTGTCGTCCCCCGGCCAGGGCGTCCCCTCGACATACTCCATGACGAGGTGGCTCGCCGAGGCTTCTTCCACGTAGTCCAGGAGCCGCACCACACCGGGGAGCTGCAGCAGGCGGAGCGCCGCCACCTCGCGCGCGACGCGGGCCGAGCGCGTGTGCAGCGTCTTGACCGCCACCCGCTCGCCCGTCAGGAGGTCCTCCGCCTCGTGCACGATGCTGCCCGCCGTCACGCCCAGCATGCGTCCGCGGCGGTAGCGCCCGGCGACCACCGGCGCGCCCTCGGGCCATACGGGCGGCTCCGCGTCGGGCCGGGTCCACGTGCTCTGTTCCGACCTTCGGCTCACAGCGCTCCCCCCAAAGCCTAATCCCCCCATCCTCGGCGATGGGTCGGCCGTGCGCCGTCGGTGGGTCCGGCCCGCGCGGCGGGATAGGCCGACCGGCCGGAGGCACCCATGGCCCTCGTCGCCCCAAGCATCCTCTCCGCCGACTTCGGCAAGCTCGCCGAAGAGATCCGCTCGGTCGAGTCCGCGGACATGATCCACGTGGACGTGATGGACGGGCGCTTCGTGCCCAACATCACCATCGGCCCGCTCATCGTGGAGGCGGCGCGCCGCGCCACGAAGCTGCCGCTGGACGTGCACCTGATGATCGTCGACCCCGACCGGTACCTGGAGGACTTCCGTCGGGCCGGGTCCGACTGGATCACCGTGCACGCCGAGGCGTGCACCCACCTGGACCGCTCCATCCAGGCGATCAAGGCGACCGGGGCCAAGGCGGGCGTGGCGCTGAACCCGCACACCCCGTCGGAGGCGCTGGAGTACGTCTTGGACGAGTTGGACCTCGTCCTCCTGATGACCGTCAACCCCGGCTTCGGCGGGCAGTCGCTCATCGAGCGGGTGTTCCCCAAGATCGAGCGGCTGCGCAGGGAGGTGGACCGGCGCGGGCTGAAGACGCTGATCGAGGTGGACGGAGGGGTCAAGCCCTCCAACGCCCGGCGCTTCGTCGACGCCGGGGTGCACTCCATGGTGGCCGGCTCGGCGGTGTTCAACGCGCCCGACCGCGTCGCCGCCATCGCCGCCATCCGCGCCGCCGGATGAACGGCTGAGGCGCCGGTGGCGGCGCTCAGGCTGTACCTCGCCGCCTTCGCGGGCTGGGGCCTCGCGTGGTGCGGCGCCTGGGAGATCGCGCGGGCCGTAGGCCCCCGGGGCGAGCCGGGCGAGACCCTGTGGTGGATCGGCGTCAAGCTGCTCGTCTGGGTCGCGCCCGCCCTCTGGCTGGCCCGCCGCGACGGACTCGGGCTCGGCTTCGCCCGGCCGCGGTGGGCCGTGGTGGCCGTATGGGCGGCCGGGGTCGTGGTCGCCCTGGCCGTCCGCGCCACCTGGTTCGGGACGCGCTGGGTTCCCCCGAGCCTCGAGCTCTCGCTCTTCAACGCCCTGGTGGTCTCGCCGCTCGTGGAAGAGCTCGTCTTCCGCGGCTACCTGATGCCCCGGCTCGCCCGGGCCTGGACGCCGCACACCGCCAACCTCGCCGCCGCCTTCGCCTTCGCGGCCGCCCACCTCCCCGGCCGTATCTACCAGGGGCGTCCCGTCGAACTCCTCGACCTCCTCGTCTACGTGGCCCTCGGTCTCCTGTTCGGCCTGGCGGCCCTCCGCAGCCGGTCCACCTGGGGGGCCGTCGTCCTGCACGTCGTCAACAACGTGGGGAGCCTCGGGGCGCGCTGAGCGGGGCCGGGTGGGCGGGCCGGCCCGGAGCTTGACGTCCGGGGTGGGGACGGCTAATCCCGCGGCCGTTCGAGGTGTAGCTCAGCCTGGCTAGAGCGCTTGCTTCGGGAGCAAGAGGCCGTGGGTTCGAATCCCGCCACCTCGACCATACCGAATGGCGGCGGTCCTGAGCACCAGGATCGCCGCCATTCTCGTTTTCGGCGCTGCCGGCTTCGGCAAGTACATCGAAGGGTTTCCGCCAAGTGACGGTGAGGCGCCCCTCGGCCAAAACGAAGTTCGAGAAGAGCACTTCCAGCAATCGGCGCTGTTCGCGCGGCTCCCGCGAGTTGAGCAGGTCATACGCCCGGTTCGCGAGTTCGAAGACCTGGATCGCGGTGTCGATGGTCTTGGCGCTGGCTCGGGTGAGCCGCTGGATCTCCTCGGCGGCCTCCGCGCGCTGGGCCTCCCACTCGGCCCGCTTGGCGTTGAAGAACCCGTCGTCGATGCGCCCCTCCAGCTTGTCCTCGTAGGCCGCGTTGATGAGGCGGGTGACCCGCTCCAGGCGCGCCTGGGCGGCGGCGATGCGGGAGCGGGCGTCGACCTCGACCTCGCGGCGGCTGTCGCGCAGGGAGGCCACGAACGCCTCGCGCACGTCCTCGGGCAGCTTGAGCGGGCGCGTCGCCGCCACGAACATCGCCGAGAGCTTGGCCTCGGGGATGAACTTCTCCGCCCGGCAGCGGTAGCCGCAGTGGTAGTAGACGTACTTCTCCTTCTTGATCTCGGCGGTGACCGCGCCGCCGCAGTGCCCGCAGGTCACCAGCCCGCTGAAGGCGAAGTCGTGCTGACGGCCCCGGGTGTACGGGTGCCCGTCGAGGCGGGCCTGCACGCGCTCGAAGAGCTCCCACGGGATGAGCGCCGGGTCGCGGCCCACGTAGTGCTTGCCGCCCCAGTAGAACTGGCCCGCGTAGAGCGGGTTGCGGAGGGCGTTGTGGATCACCGCAGGCCCGATCAGCCCGCCCTTCTTCCCGCGCAGGCCGCTTGTGCGGGCGTACTCGGCCAGGGCCTCGATGGAGTGGGTGCCCCGGTCGTAGAGGTCGAAGAGGTTGCGGACGAGGAGGGCGCGCTCGGGGTCGATGGCGAGGAGGCTGCGCCCGCCCTCGCGGACGTTGAGGTACCCGATGGGCGCCATGCCCGGGTAGTGCCCCTCCTCGCACTTCTGGTGCATCCCCTTCTTCACCTCCTCCGAGAGGTTGTCGACGTAGTTCTTGGCCATCAGCACCTTGATGCCGTGGATGAACTTCTCCGACGACCGCGACTCCTCGGAGACGACGATCCCCTCCTTCACGAAGTGGACGTCGACCTTCATCTCGTCCAGCGCCACCCAGTCCTTCAGGTTCCGGTAGAGCCGGTCGGTCTTCTCGACGAGCACGACGGGGGCCTTGTCCCCCTTCTTCTTCATCATCGCGAGCATCTTGGTGAACGACGCGCGCCCGGACTTCTTGGCGGTCTCCACGTCGATGAACTCCTCGACGATGGCGAAGCCGTTGTCGCCCGCGTACTTCTTGAGGAGCGCCTGCTGGGCGGGGATGGAGAATCCCTCGCGCTCCTGCTCGCGGCTGGACACGCGGGCGTAGAGGACGGCCTGCCGGGCGGCGGGCGTGGCGACCGCCTGCTTGGGGTTGTTGCCGCGGCCGGGGGCGGCCGACTACGACGACGCCGAGGAGGAGGACCACGGGCACGGCGACGAGCCCGAGGTCGTCGTCCCCGAGGTGCTGCCCGCGGGCGCGCGCCGCGACGGGGGTGAGGGATGAACCGCGCCCTCGCCAACGACCCGACCGCGCTCCGCGTGAACCTCACCGTCCCCACGACGGCCGTGCGCCTCGGGCCCTTCGCCTTCGACGGGCTCAAGGCGCTGCTCGGCGTCGACCTCGCCGACGTGCTCGCGCCGATGATGGTCGGCGCGAAGACCCAGCGCCCCGTCCTCGGTAGCATAGTCGACGTGTACCCCATCGCCATCCCCGACGGCGAGGGCATCACCGTGCCGGTGAAGCTCCTCGGCGGCTTCGGCTTCTACAACCTCCGCGGCGTGCTCGTGCTCGTCGTGCCCCCGGCCGCGGTGGACCTGGTCCGGCAGCAGCTCCTCGTCGAGCTCGCCACCGGCGAGGCCGCCGGCCCGCGCACCAACGACAACGGGCAGGGCGGGACCGTCACCGAGTTCGCGCTCCGGCTCCGGCCGGGGATGCGGAAGGCGATCCCGCTCGGGACGTGGGGGGAGATCGGGGTGGAGGCGGTGTAGTAGCAGCAGTAAAGGGCCATCAGGCTACGTCAATGCCCGTGCCGATGATGCAGGTCCGGCCGATGCGGATGGGTGTGCGTCGTCGCCTCGTGTTCGTGCTCGTGGATGTGCCAGCCCCACCGCGGCACGCCAGCGTGCTCGTGGTGGTGGTGCCCGTCGTCGTGGCGGTGCCAGTGTGTGTGGCGCTCCGCCTCGTGCGTGTGCGCGTGGCCGTGGCGCTCGGTGAAGAGCAGCACCAGCGCGGCCACCATCGCCGCTGCGGCGAGCACCTGCTCCGGCAGGACGGCCTCCCCGAGCCCGACCCACGCGAGCCCCACGCCCCAGAAGGGCGCGGTGGCGAAGATCATCTGGGCGCGGGTCGCCCCGAGCTGCTGAGCTCCGGCCACGTACAGCACGATCGACGCGCCGTAGGCGAAGACGCCCACGGCGAGCGCCAGCGCCGTCGCGGCGCCGAGGGGCGGCGTTCCCTCGAACAGTGTCCCCAGCGCGAGGTTCGCCAGCCCGGCGACGAGGCCCTTGACGAATGTGGTCTGCGCGGGCGTGTACCCGGCGATGACCGAGGTGAGGTTGTTGTCCACCCCCCAGGCGAAGCACCCGCCGAGCACGAGGAGCGCCGCGACTCCACCTCCGAAGCCGTCCGGCGCGGCCAGCGCGACGCTCGCCCCCCAGACGAGCGCGGCCGCGATCCAGGTGCGCCGGTCCACATGCTCGCGGAAGAACGCCCATCCGAGCAGGGCCGTCGCGGGGGCCTCCAGGTTGAGCCAGAGCGCCACGGACGCGGCGGGGGCCAGTCGGAGGCCGAGCAGGACCAGCACGGGCCCCACGACGCCGCCGAACAGCACTGCACCTCCGAGCCGCAGCCGGTCCTCTCGCCGCCGCGCTTCGCCCGCGTGCCCGCGGAGCGCCCACGGCGCCGTCCCGAGCGCGGCGCCCAGGTAGAACAGCCCCGCCAGGGTGAGCGGCCCGATCCCGTCGAGGAGCGCACGCGCGATCGGCGTGCTCGCCCCAAAAAGCGCGGCGGCGAGCAGGCACCAGAGGGCGGGAGCGGCGAAGGGAAGCGTCACGGCGCGAGGAGTCCCGCGTCTTCGGTAGCGAGCGCGGCGTCGATGCGCCCCTCCGCCTCGGCCAGGCGCGCGGTGTACCAACCACGCTGCCCCTCGAAGACACGGGCGCGCAGGACGGCGGCCTGGACCGGGTCGATTTCCCCGCGCGCGACGCCCGCGTCGATGGCCCGCAGGGCCACCTCGGCGGAAGCGTCCACCCCGGGCGCGAGAGAAGTGCCGGCGGCGCCGAGCAGGTCGAGCCGCTGGGTCGCCGATCGCTGCTCCGCCTCCGCGCGCGCGCGCGTCGCGGATGCCTCGGCCTCGGCCACCATGAGCTCACCCTTCGCCTCGCCGCGCCCCGCCGCGTTCTGCTGCCAGAGTGGCACCTCGATGCGGACCGAGGGCCCCGCGAGGGTCCGGTCGCCTTCCACCTCCACGAACGCGCCGAGCCCCACCGAGGGGACCCCCTCGGCTCGCTCCCGGGTCACCGCGGCGCGTGCCGCCTCCACCCGCGCCTCCGCCGCGGTCACGTCGGACCGGGTTCCGGCTGCGCCAGCGGGTGGCACCGCGGACAGGGGATCGCCCGCCGCGCTGGCGCCGGCATCTCCCGTCAGCGCCGCGAGGGCCGCCTGGGCCTCCGCGCGCTCGTCCAGCGCCGCGAGCCACACGGCGACAGCGCGAGCTTCCTCCAACCGCGCGAGCTCGACCTCCAGGTCCGAAGCCTCGCCGACCGCTCGGCGCTCCTCCGCCGCCACGCGAACGGCCCTGGCGCTCGCCACCTCCCCCTCCGCCGCGCGAAGGACGCCGTCGGCGGCGGCGAGCCGGGCCCAGGCGCGGCGGGCCTCGGCCGCGGTCTCGATCCTGGCGCGGGTCAGCTCGGCCTCCGCCGCCGACACCGCGTAGCGGCTGCTCCGCGCATCCGCGATGCCGGCGCCCGAGAGGGAGAAATCCTGGGTGACGGATGCCTCAAGCCGCTCCCCCCCCGCATCGGCGGCGAGCGCAACGTGCGGATTCGCCCGGAGCCAGCTCGCGGATCGGTGAGTACCAACGGCGGACGACAGCTCCGCCTCGGCGGCCGCGAGCGCCGGGTCGTTCGCCGTGGCCGCCCGCACGGCCTCGTCGGGGGTCATGGCGAGCGCAAGCCCGCAGAGGATCACGATCACGCCTCACCTCCCGCGACGGCCGCGTCGGAAACCTCGTGGGTCACCCGCCTCCCGAAGCGCTGGAACAACACGGGCACCACCACCATGTTCAGGGCCGTGCTCGTCAGCAATCCGCCGAGGAGCACGACGCCCATCGGGGCCTGGATCTCGTTCCCGGGTTCGTCGGCCGCCAGCACGAGCGGCACCAGCGCGAGGCCGGCGCAGAGCGCCGTCATCAGGATCGGCGCCAGCCGCTCCATCGAGCCCTGGACCACCGCGTCGTGCAGGCTCCGACCCTCGGCGAGCAGGTGCTCGAAGTGGGTCACCATCATGATGCCGTTGCGCGTCGCGATGCCGAACAGCGTGATGAAGCCGACGAGCACCGGGATCGAGACGACCCCCGAGGTCAGGGCGACCGCGAACACCCCTCCGATCAGCGCGAGCGGCAGGTTGATGAGTGTCATCACCGCGTTGCGCACAGATCCGAGCGCGACGACGAGCAGAACGCCGATCCCGAGCACGACCGCGATGGACAAGAGCCCGATGGTGCGCGTGGCCTCGGCCGCGCTCTCGAACTGCCCGCCGTAGACGACGAAGTAGCCCTCGGGGAGCGGCACGTCGGCGGCCACCTTCGCGCGGATGTCCTCGACGACCGCGGCGAGGTCGCGATCCGCGACGTTCGCCTGGACGACCATCTTCCGCACCACGCCCTCGCGCGAGATGGTGTTGGGGCTCGCGTCCCGGGTGATCGTCGCGAGTGCCCCGAGGGGGACGGTCACCCCCACGGGCGTGTCAATCGGGGTGGCGGCGACGGCGCCGACGCCGTCCCGGGCGTTCTCGTCCAGCATCAGGACGATGTCCAGGGTGCGCTGGCCTTCGAGCAGCATCCCCACCGTCTCGCCCGTCCACGCTCGTTCGACCGACTCGGCCAGCTCCCCGGCCCCGAGCCCGTAGCGCGCGAGCTGCTCGCGGTCGGCGCGGACCTCCAGCGCCGGGATGTCCACCTGCTGCTCCACCGCCACGTCCACGGCGCCTGGAACCGTCTTGACCGCCTCGGCGATCTGGTCGGCGAGCTGCCGGAGCTTCCCGAGGTCGTCCCCGAACAGCTTGATGGCGATGGCCGAGCGGCTCCCGGAGAGCATGTGGTCGATGCGGTGGGAGAGCGGCTGGCCGACGGTGATCACCGCGCCCGGCACCTGCGCGAGCGCCTTGCGGAGATCCGCGAGGAACGCCTCGCGGTCACGCTCGCCGCGCGACAGGTCGAGCCGCACGTCCAACTCGGCCGCGTTGACGTCCTGGGCGTGCTCATCCAGCTCCGCGCGACCCGTGCGCCGCGCGGTGCCCGCGACCTCGGGGAAGGTGAGGAGCACCTCCTCCACCCGTCGGCCGAGGGCGTCAGACTCCGCGAGGGAGGTGCCCGGCAGGGTCACGACGTTCAGGGTCAGCGCGCCTTCGTTGAACTCGGGAAGAAAGGAGCGTCCGAGGAAGGGCAGCACCGCGAGCGCGGCGAGCAGGGCCAAGCCGGAGGCGCCCAGCACGAGCCAGGGGTGCCCCAGCGCGAGTCGCAGGCTGGGCGCGTACGCCCGCTTCAACCAGCCCATCACCCGGCTCTCGTGCGCGGTGGCCGCCGAGCGGGGGAGGGCGATGGCGGCGAGCGCGGGGGTGAGCGTCACCGCCACGAGCAGCGAGCTCGCGATCGACACGATGTAGGAGAGCCCGAGCGGGGCGAGCATCCGCCCCTCGACGCCGGAGAGGAAGAAGAGCGGCAGGAAGACGAGGATGATGATGAGCGTGGCGAAGACGATGGAGGTGCGGACCTCTACCGAGGCCCCGTAGACGACGTCCAGCACTCCCCGGCGATCTCCCTCTGGAAGGACCGCGTTCTCGCGTAGGCGACGGTAGACGTTCTCCACGTCGATGATCGCGTCGTCCACGACCGACCCGATGGCGATGGTGAGGCCGCCGAGCGTCATCGTGTTGAGCGTGATGCCGAGCTGGTCGAGGAAGAGCACGGCCACGACGAGAGAGAGGGGGATCGCCGCGAGCGAGATGGCCGCCGCGCGGAAGTTCCCGAGGAAGAGCAGGAGGATGACGGCCACGAGGATCGCGCCGTCACGGAGCGCCTCGGAGACGTTGTCGACGGCGGCGGAGATGAAGTCCGACTGCCGAAACACCTGGCGATCGACGACGAGCCCTACGGGCAGGGTCGGCTCGATCTCGTCGAGCATCCCGTCGATGCGCGCGGTGAGGTCCAGCGTGTTGGCCTCGGGCTGCTTCATGACGGCGAGCACGACCGCGGGCTTCGCGTTCGACGAGCCCTCACCGCGCTTCACCTTTGGACCCATCTCGACCGTGGCGACGTCGCGCACGTACACGGGGGTGCCGTCGCGCACGTCCACCACCGTAGCCCCGAGCGCGTCTAGATCCTCGGCGCGCCCGACCACCCGGAGCAGCAACTCCTGGCCGTTCTCGGAGACGAAGCCGCCCGAGGCGTTGGCGCTCCCGCCTCGGAGCGCGTGGGCCACGTCCTCGAAGCTGACGCGGTACGCCGCCATCGCCTCGGGGCGCAGCCGGACCTGGGCCTGCTTCACGGCACCACCGATCGGCACCACCTGCGAGACCCCCGCGACCGCGAGCAGGCGCTTGCGAAGCACCTGGTCGGCGGTGGTCCGCGCGATCATCGCTTGGTCCAGGCGCTCGGCCTCGCCCTGGGCTGGTTCCTTCCAGGCCACCGAGAGGAACAGGATCTCGCCCATCACGGAGGAGACCGGGGCCATCGTCGGCGGCGCCATGTCCTGGGGGAGCTGCGGGCCGACGAGCTGGAGCTTCTCGTTGACGACCTGCCGCGCGTCGCGGATGTCGGTCCCCCAGTCGAACTCCACCCACACGATCGAGATGCCGACGCCGCTGGCCGAGCGGACCCGCCGGACGCCGGTGGCGCCGTTCACGCCCGTCTCGATCGGGAAGGTGACGAGCGTCTCGACCTCCTCCGGCGCGAGCCCGTGCGCCTCGGTGACGACGGTGACGGTGGGGGCCGTGATGTCCGGGAACACGTCCACGGGCATCCGGCGCGCGACCACGAGGCCCCAGACGAGCAGCAGCGCGGAGGCGACCAACACGAGAAAGCGGTGGTCGATGGACCAGCGGATGAGGCGGTTCAAGGCGACCTCCTTAGTGGGCGTGACCGTGCTCGGGGATGGCCCCGGACACGGTGGAGAGGTGGACCTCGTAGGCGCCGCTGCTGACGACCCTCTCGCCCGCGGCGACACCGGAGAGCACCTGCACCCGGTCGCCATCGCGTGCGCCCAGCCGGACCACGCGCTTGTAGAAGGCCTCGCCTCCCTCCATGACGAACACGGTCGAACGGCCGCCGTCGTCCACCACCGCCGAGCCGGGGATCACCACGCCCTCGGCGCTCTCGCCCGTGAAGACCGTCGCCCGCACGAACATGCCCGGCTTCAGCGCGCCGTCGGCGTTGTCCAGGGCGAAGATCACGGGCAGGGTCCGGGTGGCGGGGTCCAGGGCGGCGCCGACCGAGACGAGCCGGCCGTTGCGCGCGGCGATGTCGATCACCTCGTCGGAGCCCGAGAGGGAGAAGGCCGCGCCCACCGGGTTCCCCGCCCGGCCGGCGTCCGCCTCGGACACGCGCGTGTACAGCCACACCTCACGCGGGTCGACGACGCGGGCCACGCTCTCCCCGGCGGCGACGCTCCGACCCGTCACCGCGTCGGTGCTGACGATCACACCGTCGAATGGCGCGCGCAGGGCAAACGCGGCCCCGGAGGCGCCCGCCCCGCCGCCGGTCTGGGCGCCCCGGACCACCGCGACCCGCGCCTCCGCCGCCTCCGCGCGCGCCTTCGCGGAGGTGAACGCCGCCTCCGCCTCCTTGAGCTCCCGTTCGGACACCACGGCCGGGTGGAGCGCTCGGGCGCGCTCCAGCGCCCGCTCAGCGAGGCCGAGCTCGGCCGTCGCCGAGGCGAGCGACGCGTCCAGCCCCGACCGGTCGGCGTCCACCACCGGGACGATTTCAGCCAGCAGCTCTCCCTTCCTCACCGCTCGCCCCACGTACAGGGGCTCCCGGAGCAGCAGCCGCCCACCCACCGGGGCGGAGAGCTCGGCCTCGGCGCCGCCCACGGCCCGGATCTCGCCCGTGGCACGAACGCCCGCCCGCACGGACCCTGCCTCCGCGGCCGCGGTGGCGTAGGTCGTCTTCCACTGGGACTCCTTCAGGTAGCCAACCGTCGGCTCGCCGGGCTCCTCGGGCGGCGCGGCCGCGACCGCGGCCTCCACCGTGGGGTAGACCATCACCTCGCCGACCTCGACGGTCCCGGCGGCGGGGTGTCCCGAGAGCGTGAGCGTGAACGAAGCCCGCCCGGACCTCGTCGGCTTCACGATCGGCTTGAAGATGCCGTTACGGAGCAGCTTGTCCGCGGTGAAGGTCTCTTCGGACCCGTCCTCGAAGCGGAGCGTGGCGACGACGCTCCCTTCGGTCACCCAAACGAAGCGCTCCGGCTCGCGCGTGTCGGTGAAGTGGGCGATAAGCGGCGACTCCTGGCCCACCACGAGCGCCGGGTACTCCATGAACAGCTCGAGGCCGCCCTGGTACAGCGTCACGGCGTTGTCGGGGCGCGGATCCTCCGCTTCCTCGCCGTGACCGTGGGCGCCGCCGCCCTCGTGGTCGTGACCGTCAGGGAGGCCGAGGCCGGAACAGGCGAGCGCCAGGAAGAGGAGCGGGAGTACGCGGGGCATACATCCTACTACCGTGTGTAGTAGATGCCCGTCAAGCTCCGAACAGCAGGTGGAGCGCCGTCTCGGCCGCGTGGTGCAAGGGCTCGGCGTTCAGCGCCGCCAACGCGACGAGCGCGAGGAGGAGCCCGGGGACCGCCGAGAGCGCCAGCGCGGGTCGATGCAGCGGGCCGTCCAGGAGCGCACGGACCCGACGTGTGAGACGGGCGCCGACGATGGGCATCGAGGCTGGCGCGGGCGCCAGGGACAGCCGCGCCACGGCCACCAGGGCGCTCGCGACCAGCGGCCCCCCGAAGCGTTCCGCCGCGGCCGCGTCGGCGGCCTCTTCGGCGGCCTCCTCCCAGGCGACCGCCGCGTCAGAGAGCACGCCGGGCCACGCGAAGAACCCGAGGACGGCGAGGAGATCGCGCGCCAATACGTCCCGCCGCTCCACATGGGCCCGCTCGTGTGCGAGGGCAGCGGAGAGGAGCGCTGGCGGGAGGCCGGCGAGCAGGCGGGTGGAGACCAGGACTCGCGGCGCCCACGCGCCCGCGGCGTGGCAGAGCACCGTGTCGCCGTCGACGCGGACGACGTCCGGGCCTTCCGCCCCCCGTACGCCGAGCCGCAGCAGCGCGGTGAGATCGCGCGCAGCGGCGGCTCGCGCGGCCACCCAGCGCGCCGCGCGGAGGAGCGTCGCGGCGATCGCCAGCGCGCCTACGGCGACCAGGGAGGGTGCGGCGCCAGCGGGGTGGGCAAGGCAAAGGTGTCCGTGGCCGCCGTGCTCGTCGCAGTGGTCCCGCACCAGGCCGAGCAGGTCGAGCGCGCCAGGAAATGCGACGGCGACGGCGACGACGACCACCGCGCCCGCCGGGAGCGCGGCGACGGCGACGGCGAGGTCCGCCCGGGCGGCCGGGGCCACGCGGAGCCGACGCAGACCCGCGACCGCGGGTTGGACCGCCAGCGACCCGCACGCGGAAGCGGCAACCAGCACCGCGACCGTCTGGAGGAAGGCGCCCAGCGTCGGGATCATGCGCGGCGCCGCGCCTCGATGAGCTCCGCGAGGCGGTCGAGCGTCGCCGCGTCCGCGGCATCCACGAGCGCGGCCAGGCCGAGGCCGTGCCCCTCCCCCAACAGCCGCTCCGCCAGAGCGTCGACCTTGGCTCGCTCGAACGCATCGCGCGCGAGGACGGGGCGGTACCGCCACGCGAGCCCCTCCTTCTCGCGGAGGAGCAGCCCCTTCCGGTGCAGGCGGTCGAGCGTGGTCATGATCGTCGTGTACGCCCACTCCTCGCCAAGGGTGGCGTACACTTCCCGGGCGGTGCCCGTGCCCGCCGTCCACATCGAGTCCATGACGCGGGCTTCGAGCGGGCCGAGGGCTTCGACGGGGTCCATGACGAGGCTCTACGGCGGGGAGAGGGCCGCGTCAACGTGGTCGGACAAGCCCACCTCCCCGGCGCTTTGACGCCGAGGCGAGGCGAAGTGGCGGGGGCCTGCGCGGCGGGCTACTGGGGCGTTGAAGCAGCCTCGAACGCCAACACCCGCTCGCTTCCCCACCCCTGGGGGTCGAGCCAGAAAGGTGGGATGAGCTGGTCGGCCCCGTCCTCGCGGCCTCACCGCCCTCCCGGGTAGCCTCCAGCGTGCACCCTCACCCTGGAGCATCGACATGGACTGCGTGGGCATGGACCTTCACCAGAAGTTCAGCGAGTTGTGCGTCGTCGACGACGCCGGCGAGGTCGTCGAGCGGGCGACCGTCTCGACGACCGAGAAGGCGCTCCGGCGCTGGTTCAAGCGCGACCCGATGCGCGTGGCCGTGGAGGCGTCGAGCGTGTCGCCGTGGGTGGACAAGCTCCTCCGCGAGCTCGGCCACGAGGTCTACGTTGTCAACCCGCGCCGCGTGCGCCTGATCGCGGAGGCGACGCTGAAGACCGACAAGGTCGACGCGGAGACGCT
>Ga0172372_10001728_pt1 | contig 33738 bp, 19 predicted proteins | sample LakKiv5m_2_FD_114544 | JGI IMG/M metagenome (GOLD analysis project Ga0172372, IMG submission 114544) | Freshwater microbial communities from Kabuno Bay, South-Kivu, Congo - kab_092012_9.5m | ecosystem: Environmental > Aquatic > Freshwater > Lake | place: Democratic Republic of the Congo... | reverse complement strand
GGATGTTGTGACGTTTTTGCAGGACAAATAGCTGTATTATCAGCATATAATAAAGCATTAACAGCTTCAGAAATTTTACAATATTATAATACATTAAAAGGCAGATTTGGATTGTAATTTTTTTCTATATATTATTATATAGTGTAAATAGTTAATATATGGATACAGTTATTATAAATACGCAACCAACTAGCGAAAGAAATGTAGCCCAACTTCGCTGTACATTAGGTAATTTCGATTTTATGGGTCCACTTCGTGGGCCTTGTTTATGGGTTGAGATGTTTAACCCAAATGGTTTACCATTTGATGCGCAGTATGTTCGAATTGACGGGCCTGATTGGCAAAATTGGCCATGTGATCAAACAGATGAAGAAGATTATAAATATTTATCTGATGTGGTGTTAAAAAAAGTTAATTTAGATTGGCAACATTATTTAAAATTCACACAGTATCCACAATCTTATGAATATAGTGGTCAAATGGATTATGTTTTTAGTTGTGATGCTGAATCTTACCCAACTGGTACATTTTCATATCAATGGAAAAAAGATGGAGTAAATATTATTGGCGCGACAACTAATACATATACTCTTTCTAACGCTGCAGAATCAGAAACAGGTGCTTATTCTGTAGTTGTTTCAAATAGTGAATATACAATTACAGGTAATGGATATTTATATACTTCCGGTACATATCCAATCTTGTAAGTGTAATAATATATATGGTCTCATATAGCGTTCATGATTTGGCAGACGAAATTTTTGCCAATGAGTTTGAGTATGACAGTGGTTATGCTCAATTTTATTTTATTAGTGGCTGGTTAGCCAATAATATTGGTCAACTCAATAATAGAATATATAGTTCATTTGAAGTTGAGAATGGTAATTTCGAACCAACTGGTAGATTTAGGCAAGAAGAACGCGCCATATATAAACAAATGTATTTATATGAGTTTTATACAAAGAAAACTCGTCAAGTATTACGTGGTGTAGATTCTGCTGTAGACTTCATTAGTCTACGTGAAGGCGATACTTCAATTACTCGCACAAATAAAAATGAATTAGCTAAAACATACAGAACATTAGCTAATGATGCAATGACTGAGTTAGATAAGCTTATAACTTCATATACAATTTATCAAGCTGCGCCAGTTCAAGTAGCAGGTGAAGATGGTTCGCCATTATATACTGGATCTGGTTATTTCTATTATCCTTATGGATATGGAAATTATTTGTAATATTGTAATTTTATTAAATAAATAAAGACAATAAAAAACCCCAGCCTTTCGGCTGGGGTTCTTTGTTTAGTGTTGATTAGACAATGCCAGTTTTAGCTGTACCAAGCTTGAAGAAGTCATTGATGATTGAATCAGCTGTAAACGATCCAGACATAAATAGACCGTTTTGAATATCATTTGCACCACCTAATTGAACTGTGTATGTGATGTCAACTGTTTGATTGTCACCAAGAGTTTCTGAATAAGTTTCAGATTGGAAGATAGCGCCTGAAATTCCGAACCAAAGTTTATTTGTGCTGTTGCAATCTTTAAGAAGGATTTGAATATTTTGTTTTTCAGCAGAGCACAGATTGTCAAATATATTCTTGCTTTGTAGTTCAGAAACAATTGCGCTAATTGTTATATCCATATTGATTGGAACATCAACAACTCTAGCGAAACCGAATGTATTTCCAAGTCTTTCTAAAACAGTTCTTGTTAATGGAAGTGTGAAAGAGAACGATTGAATATGTGCAGCACCTGCACCATCAAGTTCAGAGAAGCCACCGACTGTTTCGGTTGTTGATGGTAATGTAAGTACGATATCACCGGGTCTTAAAGCGGTAACTGTTGATGTGCCAGTTGTGAACGCTCCAGATAATGCATAAGCTGTTGCTAATGAAGTTAATTTAGTTGCTGGGCTAGCTGTAATATCGATAGCTGGCGAAGTTCCTGTGATTGCTCCTAAAGCACTTCCTACTCCTGCATCAGCTTTAATATTGAAACCTTCTACTGTGACTGTAGCTGTTGGAATAGCACCAACAGAAGCTTCGAATGAATATTCACTGATGAATCCGTTACCAATTCCAACTACTGTATTTGAATTGACTGGAGGAGTAGATGAGGTTGATCCGATTACGTCTTCGCCTTCTTGAACAGTTAAAATATAGTAATTATTACCTTCTAAATCAGCTAATAATCCAGAAACAGATTGAGCGCTATTTACAACTGATGTGTTATTAGTACCACCAGTAATATTAAAACCAAGTAGTCTTTCATTTAAACCGTCGGTTACATAATAACTGAAATCCAGACCAACTGTTGGAGATTCCATAACAATAGAATCCAAACGTGATAGTCTACCGAATTCATTGATGTCTTGACGATTAATTGTAAAGTTGAAATTACAATTTTGAACGCGATCTAGTTTCTTTAATAGACTGCCACCAGCTAGAAGGGTTCCATCGCTTGATGGACCGTAAGGACCAGTAGCTGCAGCACTGAATCCAGAAACTTGGGCTCCTGTGGATGTTGGAGCGATGAATAAAGCTTGACTTTGATATATTACACGATTTCTTGCCATATGTTTTTATTTGTTAAAATGTTATTTGTTTTTACATTAAATAATTAATCATGGGAAATTATAATCTAGGATATCTAAACGCTTTTATGTCGAAATCTAAGAAGCCAATGTGTAAAGTAGGATTTAATTCTCTTAATACATTATCTCTTATTTTAGAAGTTTCAACATGACTAATAAATAATCTATTTGAATTATATTGCGTACTTACTGCATTATAATCATAACCTGTTGAATATAAACCAGTTTTAATTGCGCCGAATTCACCTAATGGATGTTTAGTCATAGGAACCAAACTTAAACATTCATTAAATGAATCTGAAAATACACTTAGTAAACCATCTAATTGATATAGAGATTCACAAAACGCAACAACCTTGATGTTGCATAATGTTTCATCTTCGCCACCAAATGCAAATGGACTATTATGAGTTGATTCGATAGATGCAAAAACTGCAGGTGTTACTGGGTTATAAGGCGTAATTCCACTTTCAGTTACTGTAAATCTACTATTTAATTCAAATTTATTTTCAATGATCAAATTATCTTCAGGTTGATCTGTTATATAAGTATTAAATTCTTTTATAGAATATGTACCTGATATGTTTAAATTAGATGAAACGCCGCTGTTAAATATGACTCTGCCATTATCAAAATCAAATGTCATTCCACTTGTGCCTGTGGGAGTAAAAACGCCATTTATTGTTAATCCAGATGGTATTGTTAATCCAGTTATGTTTTTATCATAAGCCCATTGTTTATATGGAGAAGAATAAGAAACCCTGCCCCCGCCTAATCTATCATCTGTCATTGGATAGAATTTGGTGGTATACGTGGTATATGCATCACCTTTTTTCATTGCAAAATTATCGAACCACAAAAAGAAACTATTTATTACATCATGTGAAAATACTGGTTTCATACTATTAATCTATTTATTTTTTTTAATTCCAAATTAAATTTATTAATTAATTGAGAAATATAAGGTTTATTTTGAAATTTTACGTTTTGCCTTTTTTGAGTTGGAGTTTGAATACCTAATCCAGATCGGCTATTTTTAGTAACTTTTAAATAATATCCAAGACCAGAAATGCCGCTTTCGATACCTTTAGCCCAACTTCTGCCAGTTGCCCATGGCATTGGCGTAACTAAAAAAATATCTGCAGCAGTTGGTATTTCAAAAATAACTGTTGCAGTTGCATTTCTTTTTTTTCTTAGGATACGATATGAAGATTTTTCTAATAACATTCTTATTGGAGATATGGGATCTGTTCCAGCTTCAAATCCAATAAAAGAATATAAATTGGTTATGCCAGATAAAGTATTTGATATATTTGTTGCGGATATTCCTTCTTCTAATTCTTTAGTTATAGGATTATTATTAAAATCGTTCAAGATAACTTTTTTAACTTTATTAAATTCTTCATCAATCAAATTTTCTTCAAATTTGCGATAAGAATCTTGATCGTATAATTTATTTAATACGTATAATAGATCTCTATCCATATTATGGATCAGGTTTTAGATATAAAGTATAGAATTGACTATCAAATAAACCGTGTCCTCTGAATGAGGAATTTAATACAAAACGTTTACCGTCTAAATCTACACGTCTAGCATCTTTAATATATTCATAATCTTCGGCAGTAATTTTTAATCTTACTGAACCAACAACTGCTTCTAATTTAATTTGTGTATTTAAGCTTCCTTCGCTCCAATATTGTTTTTTAAAATCATCTTCGTATAATATTCTTGCTTTAAAAGTCTTGTAAACTGGTGTATTTATTATTGAAGTTGTTTGACCAGCTGTATTATAAAGTGGATTAAAATTAGGATCTGTTATAATTACCACTTTTGAAGCATCTTTGAAGACAGTTATTTCACGAGCAAATGTTTCATGGACATCTGCAATAACGGCGTTCAACGCTGTTTTTTCAGCGGCTGTTAATAAACTAATTGCCATATTTATTATTACACTGGTTGAAAAACTATAGAATATATTATATCATTATTTAAACTATGGCCAAAGTTTTATACAAATTTACAATTCAAAAGTTAGCTGAAATCGAAGAAGAAAAAACAGAAACAATTACTAACGAAAGCGGAGAAACTGTAACTCGTACATATAAAGAGAAGATCAAAAAAGAAATTCCTGTACAAATTCAGATCAATCAACCATCTCGTAAGCAGATTCAAGATGCAGATATGGAATTTAGTATAGAGATGAGCCGTTGTATCAGAAATGGTATTCTTACTAAAGCGATGTTGTTGAATAAATATAATGATACCGGCGGTCTTATTAGTGAAGCTGATGCAAAGGTAATGGTTAATTCAGCTGATGAAATTCGTGATTTACAAGCTAAACTTACTATTTTAAATTTAAAACCTGAATCAGAAAGAGATGACGAAGATAAATCTAAGATAGACGATCTTACTTCTCAAATACTTCAGAAACGTAAGACATTGATTGAAAAAGAAACTAGTTATATCACATTATTCAATCATACCGCCGATATTAAGGCACAGAATAGAGCTATTCTTTGGTATGTATTGAACTTAACTTATTTTAAAGATTCTTCTAAAAAGAATGTAGATTTTGAACCTCTTTTTCCCGGCAAAACTTTTGAAGCTAAAGAAGCAGTAATGTATGAATATGAAGAAAATGTAAATGAAATTTACGAAAAATGCTATTCTAAATTAGCAAGTGTTATTAGCTATTGGTTCTTTACTAGTGCAATTGATGAAGAGGAATTTGATAGAATTATCAATGAAATAGATGGAAAAGTCGAAGAATAATTTATATAAAAGAATCTTCAAAGAGATAAAAAATGGATTCTCTGAGATTAAAATCTTAGAGAATTTTTTTTATCTTAAACATATATCTTTTGATGATCAAGTCGATCTTGAATTGATATATGATAAATATTTTGAAGAAGCTAAATCTAAGGGTGTTCCTGAACATAATGATGTATTGAAGCAATTGGTTGAAGAAAAGCAATGGACTCAGAATCAAGAAAATAAAATCACTCAATATGAGGAAATGATACAAGGTTTTCACACTCAGAAAAAAAATACCTTTCTTAAATCTGAAATTGAAAGATTAAATAAAGAAATAGAAGCTAATACAATAACTTTAAATGATTTAAAAAACACTCGCGCTTCATTATTTGCAAGAACTGCCGAATCTTATGCTGAAGATAGGGTTAACGATTATTATATCATAAAATGTATTTATAAAGATAAAAAATTTTCTGAGCCTTTGTATGAAGAAAAAGATTTTGATACTATAGATTCAGAAACATTATTTGAAATTATAAAACAATACAATAATGCTTATAGAGATATTACTGATAATGCTATACAGAGAATTGTTTTACAAGAGTTTTTTAATCTTTATATGCCATTTTGTGAAAGCCCTTTGGAGTTTTTCAACAAATCGGTTAGTGAATTATCATATAATCAGTTGAGATTATTGATATATGCTAGATTTTATAAAAATATTTTTCAGCAAAATGAAAATATGCCTGCTGAAATACGTCAGGATCCGGATAAAATTATTGATTACATAAATGCTAATGAAAATGCTAAGAAATTAAGAGAGAAAAATAGTAATAAAGAAAATAGAGCAGAATCATTGGTTGGCGCTACAAAAGAAGATCTCGAATTTTTGAATATAACTAAACCCGGTCAAAAAACTTTATCTTTATCTGATGAAGCTAAGAAAAAAGGCGGTAGTTTAAGCATGGAAGACATGTTGAAAATATTTGGAAATTAAGTTTTTTTATTGTGTAAATATCTTGTATGGCTGTTCAAATCAATGTAGCTGCAAATCAAGCCGCTTTAGTTCAATCTATACAAGCGGGTATACAAGCGTATAATCAAAAATTTGCTAGTCAGAATCAAATTAATTTAGGGATTAATGCAAGATCATTTTCTCAGCCTCTTGGCAGAATAACGGGAGATGTCAAAGATTTCGAAGCAGCATTGGCAGCATCTAATGCACGTGTTATTGCATTCGGTGCTTCAACAGCTGTTTTAGGCGGTGTTCTAAGAAGTTTTAAAAGTATTGCACAAGTTACAATAGATGTTGAAAAGAATCTAACTGATATTAATCGCGTATTTGGTCTTTCCACTCAAGAATTACAAAAATTCAGTTCTGAATTATTTAATGTCAGTAAAATGACAGCTTCGTCATTTAAAGACGCATCTCAAGCTGCATTAGAGTTTTCACGTCAAGGTGTTAAAGCTGAAGAAGTTATACAAAGAACAACTGACGCTCTATCTCTTGCCAGATTAGCGGGAATGAATGTCAGTAATGCGATTGAAGCATTAACTGCTACTGTTAATGGTTTCAAGGCTACTGGAATAACAACAACTCAAGTATTAAATAAATTAGTCGCTGTAGAACAAAGTTACGCTGTAAGTGCTGGAGACTTAGCAGAAGCTCTTTCTAGAACAGGCTTGGCCGCTCAAGAAGCAGGCGTAAATATAGATGAATTAAATGCATTAGTAACAGCAGCTCAAGAAAAAACCGCTCGTGGTGGCGCTGTAATTGGTAACGCATTGAAAACTATTTTCACACGTTTACAAAGAACTGAAACGCTTGATCAATTAGAAGACTTTAATATTAAAGTTAGAGATATGCAGGGTAATATTTTACCTGCAGTTACAATTCTTAAGAATTTTGCTTCAGCTTATAGAGGATTGGCTGATTCACAAAAAGCGCAATTATCAGAACAAGTTGCAGGTGTTTATCAAGTTAACATTCTTAAAAGTATTATATCTGATTTAGATGGTGCGCAAAGTGCATATAATGGCGCATTAAGAAAAGGAGCTGAAGCTTCGAATGAAGCTGAAATGGCTGTTGCTAAACTAAATTTATCATTAGACGCTTTATTAAGTCAAACATCTACTGTTGCTCAACAATTTGCCGCTAATATTGGTAAAGTAACATTTGAACCTTTGGCAAAATATGCTGTAGGAAAATTCAAATCTTTATTTGAAACATTAAATGAAACTTTAGAAGGTGAAGGTTTAGGATCTACATTTGCAAATGGATTACTGAAAGGTATCAGAAATGTATTGGCAGGTCCGGGTGCTGTTTTAGCTTTCTTTACATTATTTAAGTTAATACAGAAATCTTTTACTCAGCTTACAGCTGCAATACCTCAAATTATTGGTATTACAACAGAAACGCAGAATAGAAAAAATCTTGAACAAGCTATTCTGAAAATAATGCAAAGTCAAAGTGATGCTGCTAGAATTCTTGAAGGTCACATGGGAAATGAAGCTGCTCAAGCAAAATATTTATTAGAAATTGCCAGAGCACAAACTGCAGAATATCAAAAACAAAGTACGTTAGCAAAATCACTAGCTTCTCAATTATCATATCAAGGAGCTACCGTTGTTGGTGAAACTGCGGGTGGTGGATTGAGAGTTACTCGTAGTGATGGATTTGTGCCTTCTGTCAAAAAAGAGGTGATGGGCGCTAAATCTTTAGGCGCAAATTCTGGAGTTAAAGCTGTTTCTGGAATCGGAAAAATAGGCGGTAAGAAATTCATCGCTAATAATCAAGAACTACAAATACCCAATTTCGCTGGTTCTGGAGAAACAGCAGTAATTCCTAAGTATGGTGGCGGAATGAAAAAAGCCATACAAATGATATCTTCTGGTAAAAGCGGTAGTATTTTATCTGCTGGTTATGTTCCTAATTTTGCAGCTGAAAAACCTAAAGTTGATAGAACTGCTACAAGAGACGAAATGCGTTCTATTTTAGGAGGATTCGAAAGTGTAGAAGACGCTCTTAAAACTTATTCATCACCGGGTAGCCCCAAAACAGCGTATTGGAAAATTGGAGACGAATTAGTTTCTGCGTCTTCAGCGCAATTAAAAAATGCGTTTATGAAATCCAATATTCAATTTGGCGGTTATACTACATTGAATTTGGATGGCGGTCCAGAATCCACAGCTGATAAATCAGGTAAAACATTTGAAAAATTAGCATTAAATTATTTGCAACCTAATACATATTCAGCTCAGATGAATAGTTTTCCATTTGATTTAAAAATACCCGGTGGTCCTAATAGTTCTGTTGATTTTTTTAATCCAGTATCAGGTACATTTTTTGAAGCTAAAAGTGGCGGTTACGATACAGGTCCCGTACAAAGCAAATTTTTAAGAGTACGCAGTGAATTGAAAGATAATCTTGATGAACAGTTAAGAAATTGGAGTAACGTTTTAATTGTCAATTCTCATGGCAAAAACAAAGAAGAATTAAAAAATACAGGTTATATTCCAAATTTTGCTAAACGTTCTAAAACTCCAAGAATTGTTGGTAAAGGTTCTAATTTATTTGTCAGTTCTTTATATGATGCCTTATCTGGAGAATTTGGAGGCGGTCCTGAATATCCATTTGTAAGACCGGGAATGGGTGCAGCATTTTTAAATAAATCTAAAATAACAGATATGGTTAAAATGATTCAACCATATATTGAATCTGGATCGAGAGTTATATTTGGTGCTCAAGCTGGCACTGTTCAAGGCGATAGAGGTTTAATCAAAGGTTTGTCTGGAAATAAAATGGTGATAGAAAAACTAAAACAAGCATATCCGAAATTAGCTAAAAAATTTGTTCAAGAAGGTACTTCTACAAATGATCTAACTGCTTTGTTTAAAAAGTTTTATAAAGTATTAGGTTTGAAAAAAATTAGAGAAATTGTTACTCCTTTTATTGAGCCTGATATATTGGATTTTTATAAAAAAAATCCAGAATTCGGAGCTTCAATAAGTAGATTAGCAGAATTAGGTCCTGAAAGTTTGATACGAGCAGTTTCATCTCAACATTCTTTATATCCTGATGCGATAGCTGGTAAAGCATTGAAAAGAACAAATCCCGTTAACGCTCAAAAACTTTTTCAATCAGCAGGTGGTTTATCAAAAAAAGAAGTTAGTAAAATATTTGCTATTGTTAGAGTTGCAAAATTACCAATTGGAATAAGATGGGATGAAGGAGACGAGACATCCAAAATGCTTGGTTTGTCTTCTGGATTTCTACCGAATCTTGCTCCATTTAATATTAAACGTGGTATTGGTTTATATGGAGATCAACATCTCCTTACTTTGCCATCTGGAAGTGATATGCAATATAAATATGACAAAAATGAAAAATTATTGAATATTAAATATGTTGAATCCAGAGAAAAAGGTGAAGGTTGGAAATTATGGGCTAGAGCTATTAAAATGGCTCGTAGATTAAAATCAAATATTGCTTCAGGTACAATTCTTCCTCAAGAAAGAGAGCTTGATGAATTAGACAAAGAAACAGCAGATTTTTATAGCATTATAAAAACTGCATTTCCTCAATTAAATTATAGAGAAAGAGGAAAAGGTAAAAATACATCTTTGACAATGATTCGTAGGTTGAGTCAAGGTGGAGTCATTGAAAAAATAATTTCTGGAAAACAAATTTTACAAAAAGTTGTTGGCGCTTCAGAGTATATGTATAAAGGAGATTCTGCATCTCTATATGATGATATAATTAATAATGGTTTTGAAATTTCAGATTTATTAGATACAGTAAATAGGGGTTTTTTACCTAATTTTGCTAAATATAAGATTGTAAGAACAGCAGATAAAGGTCAAAGAAGAAGAAATAGAGCGATTGCGGCCAACGAGTCTGGTAGTTCATTATTATATTCTTACGTTTCAAGTAATAGAGTGCGTGGGCGTCATATGGATTTTAATTATATTAATTCATATAAAACAGGCGAAGGTCATGAAATGTTTGATAGATATTCTAAGATGGCAAGAAGATTAGGTGTTAAGTCTTATTCTTCAATGTTAATGCCACAAACAAAATTATCTGATATTATACCAAAAGATGAATTCGATTCTTTAAGCGAATTTCATCAAAGACATAAATATGTTCTTGAGAATATGTCAATCAGAGATATTTTGAAAATGGCATTTCCTCAACTTGTATATCGCGAAAGAGGACTTACTAAAAATAGTGATATTACTTATACTATTGAAAGAGCTGGTCTTTATGATGAGAAGTTAAAAGGTAAAAATATATTTTCTTCATTAGTTTCAGCTGTTAAACCTTATTATGACGAGCGAAATCCTATTGATATGATTCATCTTCGAGATGAATTACTTTCAAGAGATACAAGAGTTGATCAGATTGTCGATGAATTTTCACAAGGTTTTCTACCTAATTTTGCTGATTTAAATTCTAGCTTGAATCCAAAAGTTTTATCTTCTTTTTCTTCTGGTAAAGAATTATTAAAATATATACAATCTTTAAAAATTAAAGGTGTTAAAAAAGGTTCATCTAGAATGTTTATTCCATTGGATGAAAAACGAGGATTAAAAATTGCAATGAATAAAGCAGGTATCGCTCAAAATGAAGTTGAGTTTCCTATATTATCTAATGATTATTTTGCACAAGAAAATTATTCTGATATTTTACCAAAAGGTTTCGAATATGATGAAAATAATTTCTTATGGGGTATTTTAGAAAAAATGCGTTCAGCAAAAGAAAAAGATTTTGAAAAATTTACTGGCAAAAGTTCTAGATGGTTTCTTAAACCAAGTTATCCAAGAAATAAATTGGTTAATGGAAGAAAAACTTTGCATTTGGAAAAAAGATTCAGCGATGTTGAACACAAAATTAGAGAATTTTTAGCGAATTATAATCTTTCTGAAGGTGATTTTAATGAAGGTCATAATGTTGGCGTTGGTATGATTGATGATCCACAATTAGATTTTTTTGATATGAATAGAAAAATTGAAGGTTTGAAATTATTTGATATTGGTTTTAATAGCGATATTGGAAGAACTTTTTATGGTGCTTCGAGACCTAGATTTGGGCATTTTAATTCAGGATTCCTACCTAATTTTGGAAAATATAGAATAGTTAAAAATACTCCTAGAGGACGAGCAGGTGATAAACGTAAAGAAATTGTTAGCAAAAAAGGAAGTTTTCTTAAATATTCTTATGTTCCAGAAGATGAGGAAAAGGGACCTCATTTTTATTTAGATTTTATTCATTCGTTAGAACGCGGTGAAGGCCATGAAATGTTTCATAGATATTCAAAAATGGCCAGAAGAATGGGTGTCAAATCTTATTCGAGTACTATTTTGCCTCAAAAGAAAATGAAATATCTAATAACCGGTGAAATTAAAAAAGATAATGTTCCAATAGAGGATTTATCTTTAAAAGATATATTGAAAATGGCTTTTCCTCAGTTGATGTATAGAGAAAGAGGCATCAGCAAAGATACAGGTATCAGATATAGATTATCTAGAAAACAACCTTTTACGTCTTTCAATTTGTCTGGTAAAAACATATTCACTCAATTACTAGATGAGCTTTCAAAATATTATGGAGATTCAGTTGATGAAAAAGAAGATTTTGCTAGAGATATTTATTCAGGTAAAATAGGAGTTTTTGATTTAGTTGATAAATTTGCAAAAGGATATTTGCCTAATTTCGCTGATGGATATTTAAATAAAGTAATGGGTCTTGAATCAAGTATTAGCGGTAATAAGCCAATATTAGATACATCAACTGGACCATTCCCTTTCATTCGTAACAGTAGTCAACCTAATTTTGCAGCCGCCGTTGCTGACCATGGTGGTATGAATAAAGCATTAAGTGATTCATATAATAATCAAATTGCGGCTGGTTTAGTAAATGATGGTTTTGTGCCTAATTTTGCCAAATTCAAATTTACCGCAATGGATTCGACAGGTAGAGAAAAGAAAGGCCCAATTGAAGCTGAAAATAAAGAAGATGCAATTAAAAAATTAAAAGCGATGGGACTTAATCCTACAAAAGTAATACCGGTAAACGAACAATCAAAAGCCAAAAGAGATAGAAATAAAGTTGAAACAGAACCATCTGTTGAAACGAAAACTGGATCAGTTAGCGCTTATAAATTATACAAAAATGCATTATCTGGTCGTCAATTATGGGAACGTATAATGCCAACTGGTGGATTTGGTGATCCAAATGCTCCTACAGCAATTCAAAGACCTTTACCTCCAGAAATAAATTTAGCTACCGCTGGTTCACAATTAGGCATCAAAGAAGAAGTTTTTGATAAACTAGTTAAACAGTTACAAGATAATATCAAAGAAGCTACCAAAGATATTGGTGGTTTCGGTAGAATATTCAAAAAATCGGACGTTGAAGTAACACGCAAAGCTATAGAAACTTTTAGAGCTAATTTAGAACAAGAACTTGATAAACCAGAAAATATAACAAATCCAAAGAAAGGAACTTCGTTACAAAGAATTCGCGCTATTGAAGAAAAAGCTTTGCTTAATCTACAAGAAGAAAGAAAGCAAGCTAAAGCTGGTCGCACGAGTCAATATGGAACTATTCTAGCGATTGCTGGACCTCAAATCGCGGGATTATTAGAACAAGCTGCTTTTGGGAATAAACCACGAACAGAATTGACTCAAAAAGAAAGAATGGGGCAATCTCTTTTAAGTACAGGAATTACCGCCGTCAGTACCGGAGCGAGTCTTGGTTCTTTCTTCGGTCTTCCCGGAACTATCATAGGTTCGATAGCGGGTGGATTAATTGGTCTAGCCGATGCCGCAACATCAGCTTCATTAAGTCTAGAAGAAATCGCTCAAAAATCAAATGAACGTTTACAAAAACTGCAAGAGGTAAGTCAAGCAGGAACTGGTTATGTTGAATCTTTACGTAATTTGCAAGAATTAATTGTTTCGGGAGCAAGTCAAGATAAAATTAAAATGGCTTCCGATCAAGTTGCTTTAAGTTTTACTGAAATTGCTGATGTAAAATTAGCAGCTAAACTTTCTGCCGCTGGAAGTGATGTAGAAAAACTATCTGAAGAATTACAAAAATATAATATTGAAGTCAAAAAGAGTCAGGGTTTAGTAAATGCTTTAGCAAATTTAAAATCTAGTGATAATGCATTTTCGCTATATTTCATGGGTGGTCAAACTACCGCACAAAAAGGAGTAAAAAGTCCTAAAACTGCTGCTGCTAATTTAGCACAAGCATTTTTCGGCACAAAGGTTGAACAGGATTTATTTAACGCTTTCAATTTAAAAGGACAAGCTTTTATATCAACAGTAGAAAATTTAGTTAAAGAAGCTTTTCCCGATTTAGTTGTTGGTGCGGAGGATTTCAGAAATGAAGTTCAAAGACTAGCAGATCTTTTAGGTGGTTCTTCTAGTTTGGAAATTGAAGTTGCTTTGAAAGATTTATATAAATTAGGAGTTGATAATAAATTAATACAAAATGTCAGAAAAGCCGCAACAGAAAGTTTCAATACAATTATGCGTCGTATTGAACAAAATATTTTAATGACCGCATTATTAACTGAAAGAGAACTTGGTCAAAGACAAAGCATGCTGTCAATAGAAAAAACATTAGTTGAATTTAGAAATTCTTTTGCTGAAACAATGGAAAGTTTTATTCAATCTAATCTTCCCGAAGGTCCTTTAAAAACAGCGTATGGTAAACAAGCCGCTTCTGCAAAATATTACAGACAATTGAATCAATTAGAAGTAAATAGATTAGAGTTTCAATTAAATCAAGAAAAAGACAGAAGAAGTTTTGAACAAAAACAAACAGAAGAATTTAATAAAGAGTTTAAAGATTCAATTCTTAAATCTCAATCATTAGGTAAGTTTTATGAAGAAACAATTTTTCCACAAATAAAATCAGGCGCTATCTCATTTGATTCCACAAAAATTATTGAAACTTTAGGAACTGAATTAACTCGTCAAGTTGAAGAAATAGGACAAAAACAACCTATTTTGAAAAGCATTTTATCTCGGGGGGATATTACTACTCCATCTGGTAGAGAAAAAATGATAACTGAAGCCTATCAATCTTTGATTCCAAATGTGCCATCACTTTCAAGTGTAACGTTGCCAACTCAAACAAATGCACCAGCCATTAACACTAGTTTAGTTTCTATTCCCGCACAACAATTTACATTTCAAGAAAATAAAGATATTGCTGATTTTATAGAATCATTAAGAAATTTTGCATTATTTACATCTACTTTTGAAAATTCAACTACAAGAGAAATTTTAGATAACAGAATTCAAATTTTAAAAACAGATAAAGAAAATAATAACATAGCGCTATCTAATGCTCAAAAAGAATTTGAAATACGCCAAGCCTTAGAAAAGGAAAATGCTCAATTAATATTATCCACAACATCTTTACAATTAGAAGCTAATCAAAAAATACTAAATAATAATTTATTTTTAAAACGTGTTGTTGAACAAATTGGAAATGGTTTGAAAATTGCTAATGCAACAAGTGAAGCTTTGATATTAAAATACGAAGGATTGAAAGAAGATTTTAGAATAGATTATTTTAAAGGACTTAAAGAAATTCTTGATCGAAGAGTAGGTTTGGATGCTGATGTTTTAAAAGAGCAACGAAATATCGAAGATAGAAATCTATTGCAAGATATCCAATCTAAAGCATTACAAATTGCGGTCGAACAAGAAAATACTAAAGTTACTAAAGATTTGACCGATGTAATGAATAAGTTTTTGTTGATGCAAATTGAAAATAAGTTAACTCCTGATGAATTGACACAAATAAAAGAAAATCCATATTATGGAATGTCTCAAAATGAATTGAATCGAGTTATTATGACTCCTGAAAATATTGATAGAATTAAATTGACAGAAAGTGGTTTTTTAGAAAATTCTCCTGTTCCTCAACAATTAGAAGAAGCTTCAAAATTAGCAACAGATGCTGATAGGCTTGCTAAAATAAATTTATATAAATCTGTTTTGGCTACGCAAGCCGCAACAAAAGCAACAGCCGTTAGTCCTCAAATGATGGGAAGTTTAGCTGTTGCTAAAGCAGCTACAAATCCTCTGTATAGTACTACGGATTTCATGACTAATTTTCAGAAAATGCAGAATGAAAATGCTAAACTTTCTATTCCAGAACAAATACAAGGTCAAAAAACATTTTTAGCAGATCAATTAAATAAAGCTCAAGCAGCTGGCAACACTGAATTGGCAGTTACGATTAAAAATTTAATGGATGAATTAGACACTCGTAAAGAGATATTGAATATTAGTCGCAAACAAGTTGATGAAAATATTAAAGAACGTAACTCTAGAGATTATGAAATGATAACTTATGGCGGTCGTTTGAAAAAGGGTTTTGGTGAAATGAAAAAACAATCTCAAGAAATGTCGTTATTAATTGCCGAGGAATTACCAGTTAAATTTGCTGATGGTATGACTAACGCATTGATGGACGTAGCAAAAGGAGTCAAATCAATCGGTGATGCATTCACTGATATGATTATAAATATTGGTCAAAGTATAATGCAAGAATCTATTAGAGCATTAATGTTTAGAGCTATAGGTTCAGCAGGTGGTTCAATATCTTCATTATTTCAACAAGGAGGAATAGTAAAAGCTCAAAATGGTGGATTTATACGCGGTCAAAATGGATTTGTTGTGCCGGGTTCTGGTACTGGCGATAAAATTCCAGCATTGTTAGAACCAAATGAATATGTTGTAAATTCAAGAGCTGCTCAAATTATTGGTCACGATAATTTAGACGCATTGAATTTTGGAATGTTGCCAAGATTTGCTACAGGTGGAGGAATAGCAATGCAACCAGAATTAGCGTTGAAAGGAGATCAATATGACTTCACTGGACAATTGCTAAGAGATACTGGACCTAAGAAAAAAATCAGTTTAGAAGATTATACTGCATATGCTTTTGCTGAAGATGAGTACTTCAAAAAAGTTCGTGAGCAAGCTGTTGAAGATGAAGCTAAAAGAGTTCAAAGCGATTACGAAGGTAAAATGAAACAAGCACAATTAGTTAGTTCAATTGTTGGAATGCTTGGCGGTATATCTTTGAGTGCGGGACTTTCTGGAGTAACATTGACTAAATCTGGAGGCGGTAAAGGTGTTGTTGGAAAAAATACAATGTCTGGCAGACGATTATCGCTGAAGACAACTGGTCAAACAGGCGGTTCTGTAACACATACAGGTATAAAAGGTTATCAATTAGGCGGTTTAGTTGGTTATCAATCTGGAGGTTCTATACCATATGGATCTCGCATATCTGATAATATGGCGTCAACTTACAATACTAATACAAATATTCTATCTAATAATGCTACTCGTAGATACGCTATGTCTGAAGGTCCTGTTAATATGATGCAAACTGGCGGTCCAAGTACTTCGAATACTACTAACAATAGTACAAACAATAACGCTACTAATATATCTATTAACATAGATAAATCTGGTAGATCTGTATTTGGTGCTGATACAAACAGCTATGAGCAACAAGATATACAATTCAGTAAGAAAATGGCTCGCGAACTTAGTCAGTTCATGAACGTTAAATTTTCTGATGAGCAAAGATATAACGGTAAACTTTATAAGAGTCCTTATACCTAATATAATATATAAATGAACGGAGCAATTACAAATTACGAAAATACTTTTTACTTAAATGGTGTTGCCATGTCTGGTATAAGTTCCGTTAATGGTTCTTATAGTTTAGATTATGTACCTATAAATGTTTTAGGAAAAGGATATGTTAAACAAGTTTTAGCTTCAGTTCCAAAAGCAAATATCGGCGTTACAAGATATTTAGTAAATAATGATCCTGTATTTAATTTAACAGGTAATGCGGGAGATAATCTTGCTCAAAGTATTAGCGGAGGATTATATTATAAAACTAAATATTTTTCATTTAAAAATGCTTATATTAATTCATTTTCATTGGCGTGTTCAGTTGGCGATGTTCCACAATTGACTTCTAATTTTGATATCTATGGAGATATAGGTCCTTTAAGTAATCCAACTGGAGATGGCAATGCTGGAAGCGTTTTTGTACCTCAAGTAAAAGATATTACTGTTTCAGGTAGAAATTTTAATACTAATAGGGTAAATAATTTTAATATTGCTTTTTCTTGTCCCAAAATGCCTATTTATGGATTAGTAAGTGGTAGTGGTGAATATCCAATAGAAGTACATAATATTCTACCTATTGAGGTTATAACCTCTTTTGATATGGAGGTAGACAACTATCAAACCAAAAAAGCTTTTGATGATTTATATTCAACAGGAGATGCTTCATATTTTATAAAAATAAGTGGTACTGTTTTAAAAGATATTCCACTAACTACGTGGGATGGTCAAGAATTAACAACGTGGGACGATGAAGTTTTATATGCCTATATGAAATCAGGTGACAGTGTTGGTCTATTTAATTTTACAGGTTTTAATGCTAAAATCATATCTGAGGAAATTAACTCCACTGCGAATGACTTATTAAGTGTAAAATTAACATATAAATCATATTTAAATTAAAATGAAATTTACTGATCTACCAGTTATTACTAGTTCGTCTGTATCCAGTGCTCATGTATTTGCTGTTGCAACAACAACTAGTACAGATCAGATCACATTAGGCGAATTGCAAAAATGTTTCACTGGATTTACAGCGCCAACCTCATCTAGTATTGATATTGTTGGTGGAACAACTCCAAGCGGTATAACTGTAGGTGCTAATGGTTATGTTGGCATAAACAAAACAAATCCTGTTGTAGCTTTAGATATTGGTGATCAGGGTAGTGCAACTATAGCTGAAACAAGATTAGCAAGTAGAGGTGCTAGCAGACAAGCTTCTTATACATTAACTGACAATACAATTTGGTGGAGATCTACAAAAAAAGCTAGCGATACTGATTATTATATTGAGAAATCTACTGATGGATCTTCATTTACTACTGTTTTTAATATCGATACTAATGGAAATGTCGGTGTTCATGATGGAAGTTCTGCATTGAGCGATAAGCTGTATATCAATGGCGGAACAGTTAAATTTCAAAGTGGTGTTTCTGGTATAATTTTTGATCCGGGTGTTTGCGAAATAAAAAATAGTATTGCTGGTGATATATTTTATATTAATAAATCAACTAATGATGATATAGTTTTAGGAAATAATGTATTATACATTGATAATGCGGCAACTCCATATGTAGGCGTGAATACAACATCTCCTGCATATACTTTCGATGTGAAAGGTGCTGACCATTTTGTTAGATTCAATAATACAAGCACTGTCAATACTAAATTATCAATCACTAATACAAGCGCTACAAGTTATATAAGTTTATTAGGAAATAATTTGAATTTTGGACCTTCGTCCGTAAATTCTGCAAATAATTTATTATATGATTGTTCAACCAAAAGATTAGGAATTGGAACATCAAGCCCTCAAACTGTTTTACATGCAAAAAGCGCTGATACCATAACGGCAACTTTTGAAGCAGATGATATCAGTCAAAACGAAATTTTATTTTTAAATAATAGAACTACAGGTCCTGTTATTTCAAATATAATAACTTTTGCTTCGGGCGCAGTAAATAGTCCTACGAAAAGATGGTCGTGTGGTTTATTTAGCACTGGACCTTATAGTAATGAGTTTGCATTTTTATTAGATGGAGGCACAAGCACTTCTGCTGTAAAAGCTTCTTTAAATAGAGATGGTGATTTGGATATTAAAGGTAGTTTAACTACTGATTCTAGTTATGTTCATGGTAAATTTATTCAAATATATCAAACAAGGGTAACTGGAAATTGTATTTATTTTAATCCTTTCTTTAATAGTTCAAATACAAATCCAAGCGGGCATAATAATAATTCAGCGCCTTTTTCTATTACTCCTTTTGCTGGTAGAATAGAAAAAATTCAATTATTAACTTCTGATACAGATATATTGAATTTATCTAATAGTCCTAGAATTGAAATTGTAAGTGTTACACCGACTTACAACTCTTCAATTCCTGATGGTTTTGTATCAGGATTTAGTATTAGTCCTCCTTCAAATCCAACTTCTTATCCAACAAGTGGTATCATCGGCTACGCTTCTTTAGGAAGTATGAATGCAAATCAACTTTTAACAATATCAAGAAATCAATTTAATGGAAGCACTTCATTTAGTTCTGGTCAATTATTGCAATATAGAATAGCAGAGCAGGATGGTACTAAAACTTTTCCTGTAGATTTTTCTGTTGTTTCTACAATTTCATATACAATAGTTTAAAATGGCGAAATTTATTAATTATCGCAATTTGACTTTTTCACTTAATGGTGAAAAATATTATGCTTCTAAAGTTTCTTTATCAGCAAAAAGTTCACCTACTCCTGTATTATTGAATGACGGTTCGTTATTGGATTATGCTCCTGAGAATGCTGTTCTGGGTAATTTGTCTGTTGATTTTTATTTAACTGGTTCATTTCCGTCTTATATCAATATAACTGGTTTGAATGAGTCTGCGGTTTCAGGAGTTTTTGCAGGTGTTTCTATAACTGGACTTTATCCAAAAGATATAAGTTTTTCAGTTGAACCTTTTCAGCCTATAGTAATTAGTGCGAATTTTGATTGGTATGGTAATGTCAATGTTCAAAGTTTTGTTGAAAATACACAATCAGATATTAATAATTTTCAAACTCCTAATTATGTAGCTAATGCCTATAGATCGTTTATGAACACTAATAATTTAGATGGTATAAATAATATTATTAGTTTCGATTATTCAGCTTCTTGCGAAAGACCTTCGTTTTTCTATGTCGATGAAAAATTACCATTTCGTGTTGCTAAATTAAATAGACGCTGCAATGTATCCTTGAAATCAAATGCGTTAGGGGATTTAATTGATATTGACGGCAAATCAGTTAATTCTGTAATTACATTAAGAGATACTTATGGAGATATTTTAGATACATTTGCAATTAGTGGGGTTTTAATAGATCAATCTTACGATGTTACAAACGGTCAATATATGATAGCGTCAGCAAATATTTCACAAACAATAGCTGACAAAAAAACTTTAATTTAAAATGAGCGCTGTTATATCAGGTTTAAATATAAAAAATATTTTTGAATATAATTCTGGTTTGTCTTATTCAAAATACGATGTAATAGATTTTCAATTACATACGGGTTATTCTTTATATCCTAATTATACTGGATTCGGTCAAACTGGATTAACGACTTGGTTTAATAATGATAGCTTAGAATATTTTCAAACGGATGGCGGATTTAATGTTACGGGATGGACGAATCTAGTGACAGATAGCGGTAAATTAATTCAAACTAATGATAATGTAAATTTACGTCCTTTTGTAAATTTTAACGAATATTATGTTGATATTAATGGACCAGAATCTATTTCTGGAACTGGTTTTGCTTCTAATTCAAGAACTATATTTGTAATAGTTGAAGCGGGTGGAATAACTTATCCGCAGCAAACTCAAAAATTACTTAAGTTTGGGACAAGTAATACATATGGATTCATTAAATTAAGCGGATCTAATACTTTAGATAATGCTAAAGTATTTATTGATGATCAAAGTAATAATGCGATTTCTTCCATATATAATTCTAAAAATATATTTACTATTATACAAAATAATGCAGATAGTTCATTAAAATTAAGGCAGAATGGTATTCAAATAGGTAATTATGCAAGTTATAATAGCGCTTGGTCTAATTCAACACTGACATTAGGCGACAATAATGATAATGAATCGTTAAAATATTATGAGTTAATACATTTTAGCGGAGTGCTGCCCGAGACTGATATCGTAAAATATGAAAAATATTTATACGAAAAATATTTCAATAATAAAAGATTATATTTTGCAAAAAGCGATGTTCCTACTGGTTATCAATATAGTCCAATAACATTTACGGGTGCTAATTACTGGACTCAAGATATAGACGACCTGTTTAAAATGACATATGGTAGTACAGCTAGTTTTACCGCTGCTTTATCTAATCTTGATATGGGAGATGGATATCAAACAAATGTTGCTAAAAATTTAAATACTTTAAATAGTAATTTTACTATTGCATATAACGGTTTAACAGATATACAAGCAAAAGCTTTAATTGCATTCTTTGAAAATACTCCAGAGGCTCCTAAAAGAAGTGTATATGAGGGATTTAAAGGAGTAAATATTAATCTTTTTACTCCATACAAAAAGAACGCTGAATTATATTTTAAGGATATTAATCATAATAGTCCTTATAATAATATCAATAATATTCAAATTTCCGCTGAATCTTTATATGATAGTTCAATTAATTATAAAGGAATGCTGGTGGAGCTTGATGAAATAAAAATTAGGACATACTCCAGTCCTATTGATCAATTAGCTTATAATGATATTTTTTATTATAATTCAGTATCATATGGTGATCGTGGATATTATTTTTATACGGGAGAAAATTACGCTAACACAGAAGATACTATTTTCTTTCCAACTGCTATAGCTCCGGAAAATAGTCCCACTGGTAATAATTCTTGGTTTACAAAAGATTTTTATTTTAAAGGAGATATTGATTTTGGAATTGATAGTAAAATAAGATTAAAAGTAAACGACGCTAAAAATTCTACTATTGAATATGATAAAGATGGTATTAATTATAATTTATTAGAAATTAATGTTTCATTCAATAATAGATCTAATTCAGAAGCAAGAGCTATTTTAAAATTTTTAGATGATAAGGCTGGTTTTAAAACTTTTAAATATACTTTACCGCAACCATATAATAAACAGATTATTGTTTATTGCCCAGAATGGAATCATACTTACAAGTTTTACGATAATAATGATATAGTTATAAAATTGAAAGAAATAAAAGCGCCGTTTGATATACAAACTGCTTTTGATACCAGATTATATTTTAGTATATGAGTATTTATAATACAGGAATAGTTTTAAATAAGATACCAACGGGCTTTAGTAATTATACTGGAGTTGTTTTAGTTAACAGTGGTAACTTTCCTGTTACTTATGATGTAAATATTAGTACAACAACTTTAGTTGGTTTGGGAGATCAAGCAAACACATTATATGTTTCATTAGAAAAAGATGAAGTTGATATAAATGATTTTTCTTTATCTAAAACTTTAACAGTTTCCGATTCTGGAGTTTTTTATATTTTACATAAACCTTATGCGTCTGCCGCTGCCACAGGTTTAGAAACCGCAACAATTACAATCAATTCATATTCTTCTTTTGGAGATAATGATTTACCTATATCAATATCTGTTACGGGTCAAAGAGTTTTCGATAATCCAACGCCGGGTAAAATAACTCATTTTTACGCTTATAAAAATTATACAGAAACAGATGGTGTCAATTTTGATTTTTATTGGCAAGTACAAAGACCAGATACATATGTCAAAAAATTTGTATTAGAGATATCAACGGCTTCTGATTTTGGTTCTATTTTAAGCACATATAATTATGATATACCATTAAACTCATCTGATGCTAATTATCCAAGATATGGTAATTATAACGGTTTCACTAATAAAACTTATAATGTCTATGCAACTAATTTCTCGTTAGCTACAAATTATTATGCAAGAATTAAAGCTGTAAACGCTGATGATGAAAGTGGCCCATATTCTTATGCTGCAGGATTTACAGTTGTTAATCCTGTTTTAACTCCTTCCATTATCGATGGAACATATGCGGGAGATAATTTACGAATAAATCCGGAAATTTTATATTTAAATAGATATGATGATTCTGAATTTGATTTTGATGTGTTTGCATATATGGTTGCCAACAATAACAATTCCACTGATTTTAGAAGATACTCTGGAGTAAATATATCATTTTATCCGAATTCAGAAAATTTTTCTTACTATAGAGCTAGTTCTGTTAATGTAGCTCCTATGAATTGCATTATTCCTACAAATTCAAATTTAAGATATAGTGTAAATACAAATAATGTGTTTACCATAGAGTTGAATTTTGAAGATACAGCTTTATTAGGATACGGAGGCGAAGGTTTGCAATTTAATCCTGATGGAACGATAAAATCTCAACCACAAAATGGCGGACCTTGTTTTAATTTTGATAGTTATTTATATAATGGTTATCCTGTAGAATATAGAATATATAAAGACACAAATAGTTATTTTTATGCTGGTTTGGGTGGTGGAAAAGGATGGATTATTACAGATAACACAACAGATGGTAATAATAATGTTGTTATTCCCGGTGGTCAAATAAAATATTTACCAAGGCTTTAATTTATGGCAGGAAGAAATCCACAGAATTTTACAGTTAGTATCGCGGTTGGTTCCGCTGGAAAAAATGGAACCGCCGATACAAGGGTTACTGTAGCTGTTCCAGTAAACCCTAATCCCACTAGCAATTCCGCAAATCAAGGTCAAAACGTAGTCAATAATGGTGTTACTTTATCTAGTATTGATTCTTCAGATGTTGATTTACCCTCAGATCAGAGTTATTTAGTTGCTGGAAATACTGCGGAACCGGGTCCAATAAAAACTCCTTTAGCAAATGGAGATTTTCCGAAAATATATTTGAATTTCAAAAGATATGAATATTCGAAAAACCGTGTCGTTTTTAGATTTTCAGCAGACAATGCAGGCGCTCCGGGAACAACTTATGGTTCATGGTCATCAGATACAAATTTTAATAGTTTTACATTGACTGGAAATAATGCAGATTCTTTAAAATCTGTTTCTGCATATGGTACAAAGATGCTTGAATTGAAAAAACAAAATTTTGTAAAAAATGATGCTGTAGTTTTGAATCCTACTTTAAGTCCTGCTTATACAATTTTAGTATTTGCGGTTGCAAAAGATTTTACATTACAGGTTCCGTCTTGGCCGGATTCTCAGAAATCTCCGGGAGACTTAGCTGATTTAACAAAAATAGGTATAATACATCGCTTTGTAGGTTCCGCTCAATCTGGAATAGATGTATACAATGTGTGTAATTGGTCTGAAGTTGCTGATAGAGCAGAATTGTATCCAGTATTTGTATTTAATGGATCAACGTTAAATGCTGCAAAATATATGAAAAATCCCAACAATTCTACTCTATCGTCTATATGCTATAATTCAAATAATCCTAATTCGAGAGCATATTCAAATTTTAATCAATGGGTTGAAGATCAAACAATAGTAAATCAATATGGCCCGAGGTCTGCAGAATCTATAATTACAATGTCATATAAAAAGCAAAATAATTTTTATAATGCTTATAATTTGCCTAACAATCTTAGTACTCCATCTACAGCAACGCCATTTGTTATAAATGATGGATCAGCAGCAAATTATAATTATTTTTCATTATTTTTTGTTCAGATGCATAGTTTTTTCGATACTGGTGTTTCTAAATTTGGAGGAAATTATAAAAATTTATATTTTCAAACTTTTGTAAATAGTCAATTAACTTATCAAAATTACGATCCATATATTCCTGCTAGATTATCTTTGCCAACAACAGATACATATTCTATTAAATTAGGAAATAACGCTATAAATACAAGCAGAGGAGGATATACTCCTAAATTTTATTTACTCGAATATTTACATGGAAATTCTTATAGTAAAAAAACTATGGAAGACCAATCTGCTCAAATACTTGATTCTTTAGTATATAAATACAGAAGTTTATTGGTTAAATCATCGGGAGATTTACAAATTAGTCAATCAGGGCCTAATTCAAATTTATTATTTCCAATAAAGTTTGGTCATCCATACATGAATATACTTATGGGTTCTCAAGGTTGATTTTATTAAAAAAATAAATAATATATTAAGGTATGGCTGATTTGTTTTTAATACAAAACACTGAAATTTTAGATCTTTTTGAGATAAAAATTAATGATTATGAGGGTTATTTGCGTTTCCATGGTTCTAAAAATCTTGATAAAGACATTGTTTTTAATGATAGAACATATCTATATATTCCAAGTGAAATATCAAACTTAGAATATAATTCAGATGGAAAACAAAATAGGCCAACATTAACTATTTCAAATATAAATAATTATATAACTAATTTTATCAAAGATAGAAATGATTTATTAGGATGTAAGTTTTATAAAAGAAAAATATTAGCTAAAGATTTAGACCCCGTTAATTTTGGAGGTGAGTCCAAAAATCCATTGGGACAAGGAATAAGCAATAGTTTCATATCTACAGATTTATATATCATTCAAAAAAAGAATTTTGAAACTAAAGAAAAAGTAGAATTCGCTTTGGCTAATGTTTTGGATTTAGAAGGCGTATCTGTTCCAAGTAGAAAGATTTATAATGATAGCTGTCAATGGCAGTATAGAGGATGTGGTTGTAATTATGGTAAAGTAAATGGTTATGATGGGCCAAATGTTATAATTGAAACAAATCCGTATACATCATTAACACAAATAAATTCTGATTATAGTTTAACAGATAATTTAATTGTATGGCTAAAACCAGATGGTATTTCCACGAGCGGACAAACAAGTTTTTTGCAGTATGGGTCAAATAAAAAATTCACTTTTGATTTAGTTTCTAGTTGGACTAATCAAGGAACTAGTACAAGTACAGCGATTGTAAATCCAAGTTTTTTAAGCACAAAGCCAAAATTATATAAGAACGAGGGTAGATTGAATAATCAAAATGGAGTATATTTTGCTTCTCATGTAAGTTTAATTGATCAAATGAAGATTACTCAAAGTTATTCAGGTGTAAATTTAACTATTTTTTATGTTTCAGAAATGGTCAATAAGGCTTACGCTGCGAATTCAGGTGCTGGTCAAGTTTGTGTTAATGGTGCTGTTTCAAGAAGAGGTTTGTGTTCTTCAAATTTTGTTTTAGGTTTTTACGATTTCAGAACTGATACGTTATATAGTAATGGTAATTTTCTGCCATTAGGGCCTCAAAATGCTTGTGAGGCTGTTTTAAATAAACCAATAGCTTATGGAGCTGTTTTACCAACGTCAAGCGGTTCGCAAACAAAATTTATTGTTAATGGAGAAACAAAATTGATGGGAACCACATATTCGCATTCTATTTCTAATTTAGGAATAAATGAAGCTTTTTATGATCAAAATAGCGATATTGTTGTTTATGAGGTTATTGTTTTCAAAAGTCTTTTAACTGATATTCAAATTAAGGCGGTGAGTTCTTATTTGTCTAATAAATATAATTTACCGATATCTTTTTCAAATACTTATTTCAATACTGTTGAAAAAACTAGTCGTGATTATTTCAATGCAGAAGATGGTAATTTAGGCATTCCAATGGCGGATGAAAATAATAAATTATTTTTATCTACAGCGTCAACTAATACTAAATTATCAAATTATGAATCTTATAATATTAAAAGTTTGGTTTGGAAAGGAGATTATAAAAGCGATGTGCAATATAAACAAGGAGATTTTGTTAAAATAGATCCAGATATTAATTTTGATTTTAATGAAAAATATATGATCAAAAATTATGAATTGCCTAGTCGTTTTTTTGTTTGCGTTTCAAATAATGGTTCTAAAAACATTCATCCTTTATCAAATACGAATATTTGGGTTGAAGATAAATGTTCAAAGAATTTAAATGGATGTTTATTAAGATTTAATACAAGCATTATTAATATTCCATTTGGAGGCTTTCCCGGAACCGTAGGTTATGATTACAAATTGCCCAGTTAAAGATGAATTATTATTGTATTTGAAGAAAATTTCTATTTCTTCTGAGGAAGAAGTTTGCGGTTTTTTGATTAAAAAACAAGATTTATATTCTGAATATATATCTTGTAATAATGTTCATCCTGATAAAAGAAATTTTTTCTTAATAAATCCATCTGAATATATTTTAGATAAAGAAATAGCTATATTTCATAGTCATCCAAGTCACAGTATGTTGGATGGATTTTCTGAATGGGATATAGAAAATCAAAAATACTTTTGCTTGGACATGTTGCTATATAGTGTAAATAAAGATAAGTTTTATTTTAAAAAATATGGTTAACATAACTTTACATGGCCTTTTGGGCAAAAAATTAGGTAAAGATTGGCTTTTAGAAGTTGAATCTATTATTGAAATATTTGAGGCTATTGAAGCTAATAATATCAAAATAAATAAATATTTTTCAGATATGAACAAATTTGTTTCGCATTTTATTGTTTACGTTGATGGAAAAATAATTCCATACTATTTATTAAAAAGTAAGATTCTCAAGTCTGATTCAAAAGTTGACGTGGTTCCTGTCATTCAAGGTGGATGGTTAGTAGCTATAGGTATTATTTTAATTGCTTTATCTTTTGTTTTGATGATGGTTTTGAGCCCTAAATTACCTAAAGATGTTAAAACAAATTCCACTATTTTAGGAGGTGTTAGGAACGTTTTGAATAGAAACATTCCAGTTCCTTTGGGTTATGGTAGGTTAAGAATAGGAAGCGCTGTTATTACAAATGATATAATTATTACGAAGATAAATGATGATAGTAGTTATTTATCTGCATACCAAACTCAAAATTTATAAACATGAGTGAATCAATTTTTTTTGTTAGCGACGTTCCTTCAGAAATTTCTGCGTTTTATACAACTACGCGAAACGGTTCTCTTCTTGAATCGGACGAAAGACTAGTTTGCACTGATGTTATTTGCGAAGGTCCTATAGAGGGATTAGTCAATAAAGATGGAGAATTGTTGAAATACGTCAGTGATTCTAATGACTCAAATATAGAAAATTTAATTTTAGGTAAAGGTGTTTATTACAATGATGTTCCACTTATTGATTCTAAACTTGATAAGTTAAATTTCGTAACGCTTGGATTCAATATTGCATATGGTGAGGAATTTAATTTATATAAGAATCAATACGCATCAACTATACATCGTTATAATCAAAAATTATATCTAAATGAAATTAATAGATTTGAAACGCAATTTCCATCTTTGGAAGGTGTTTTTTGTTTTGCTAAACAAAATAATTTTTATTTTGAATTAAATAACAATATTAATGATAAAAATGGATTTGCTTCGACTTTAAAAACTAATTTCAAACTTAGTGAACAAAACGGTTATCCAAATTTGATAAAAGAATTAGACGAAGCTAAGAATTATTGCCAAGAATTTAATCATAAAATAAAAAATAAATACGCTGATCAAATATCAGTTCAAATACGCGCCGATCAATTATTTGCCACCACCAATGGTAGTACAACTTTGTCTGATTTATTATTTATTGTTGAAATTTCAGAAGAAAATAGTGCAGATAGATTTTTTGCAATTTGTCGTGTTTTTGGAATTTCTAAATCAGGTTACGTGATTGATTTGCCTATTAATTTAAGTTTGAATTCTGTGACTTTTAATAATTATTTTGTTAAAATCTACTGTCTTTCTACAAAAATTTTACCTACAAATGGCACAGTATTTAAAGAAGTAAGTATAGCTGGTGTCGTTGAAAGAATAAAGAATAAAATATTTTCTTATCCTTTTAGTGCTATTGTCAAATCAGGCGTCAGTTCAAGACATTTTAATAAAGACCCCGATAGAACTTTTGATTTGAAACTCTTGAAAATTCGGGTTCCTCAGAATTACGATCCGGAATGTAGAGAATACAGTGGTAATTGGAATGGAGCATTTAGTTCTTTTCTTAGATGGACAGATAATCCAGCTTGGATATTTTTTGATCTTTGTACTAATAGTAGATATGGTATTGGTAATGGTAAGATATTTGAAAAAGATTTAAATAAATGGGAGTTGTATAAAATATCTAAATATTGTGATGAATTAGTCAAAGTGGCTACACCGAATAAATTTTATGAAGATCAATTCACTATTAATATAAATTATCCTAATTCATTAATTGTTTCAGTTGAGGGGAAAAATGGAAGTGCTAGAACTTTAGAAGAAATAAAAGCTCAATATCCGCCGGTTTATGATAATAATGCAAGTTTCGCAACTCAAAATGGCGGTTTTCAAAATAGCATAATTTATTTATTTGATATAAAATACGGCGAAACAAAAATCGAAACAGTATATAAAAAGATAATATGGTCTGTTGAGGCGATTTTATTGGATTCTAACGGTGATGAAACTGTTGTGGGGACTGATGTAGTTCCTTCTTACTATAAAATAAATTTAATAAATGATTTCGGGCCTAGAAAATTTTTTGAAACAGATACAAATGGCATTTTTAAATCTTTTTGTGAAAGCGAAGTCATTCAAGTTGATACCGATATTTCATTAACCGAAAGAATACAAAACAGTAAGAGAAATACAGAAGGAAATGCTAAAAGTTTTATTTTACAAAAAATTGCACAAAAGTATAGAGCTAAATCAAGTACTTACAATAATTTGATTAGCGAAAATATTTTTCCGCAATCATTGCTTGATCAAATCGAAGAGTCAGGAAGCTCATTATTTAAAGGTTTATGTTTACCAAGATCTTTAAATTATAGAGATCCTTTTGAACAAAGGTTTTCATGTAATTTATATATAGATAATGAAACAGAATCTCTCAAGTTATTAAATGACATGGTTTCTGTTTTTAGAGGTTTAGTTTATTATAAAAATAATTATATCACTTCAACAATTGATGTTGATAAACCTATTAGTTATATATTTAACAATTCAAATGTTAAAAATGGTTTATTTAGTTATTCTAGCGCAAGTTTAGATGGCAATTACACAGTTGCGAAAGTAATGTTTAAAGACAAATATGAAAATTTTACTGAACAAGTCGAAATTGTTGAAGATTCTCAACTGATTAAAGACTATGGTATAGTTGTTAAAGAAATTTTAGGATTCGGTATAACATCTAGAGATCAAGCCAGAAGAATCGGTCAATGGTTGTTATTAACTAATAGATTAGAAAATCAATCTATAACCTTCTCAACAGATCTCCAAGGTTTATTATTAAAACCAAGTGATATTATTCAAATTCAAGACGAATTTAAAAATAATTTAACAATACAAGGTCGTGTCGCGGATGTAAATTATGATGATAAATATATAGTTGTTGATAGACAATTAAATCTAAGTTTAACGAATAAAGTCATCAAATTTTTATTTAATAATGCGCCTAAAACAGTTGCGGATTTGGACGCTTTAGATTCAGTTTCAGATTCTGATTTAGACACTTTACAGTCAAGTCAGGTTGTTGAATTAAAAATAGATAGAATTGAAAATAATACGTGCAGGGTTTATTTTAAAGAAGATTATAATTTTAATTTATTTAATAGAGTAATTGCATCTACTCCTTTTATAATTATTGATACAAATGAAAACAATTCTGTTAATTTGTATAAAATAGTTTCTATTTCAGAATTGGAAAATAATGAATATTCAATTTTTTGTATTAAACATAATCCTGCAAAATATGAGGCATTAACAAGCAACAAGTTTGAAATTAGTGATAATTTTGAAAAAAATACAATTGCGTTTTCTAATTCAGATGTCGTTACAAATATTGATGTCGATAATATTAATTTTTACAGTATTAATGGTTATTATCTAACTTCAGTATCAGAAATTGATATAGATTATTCTTTTAGCGAGTTAAGATCTTCTTTGGTAATGAATTTATCAGATTCAAAAGATTATTATGTTTTATTTTTAAATATGGTAATTCTTTTTAACCAAATTCATAATTTTAGTAATGATTCTGGTAATGCTAAACAATCATATTATACTAAAATACAAAACGTACTAAATGATTCAGGCGGCTTATTATGTAAAATTATTTGCGGCAATCAATCAATTGTTTTTAGTATGAAAAACGATAATATAATTAACAAAAGTGTATTTTTGGGTAAATTTGGCGTTTCAGGCATTAGTTTAGCTGGATCTGTTTATGTAAAGTTTTACTTGTATGATAAAGAAAATAAAATAATATCTGTGTAATTTAAAATATGCCGATAATTACAGGTTCCAATTTAGATAGTCAAGGTAAGTTTGAAATAGTAGATTTTACTATTTCAAATCTTAGTTCTTTTTCTAATCTAAATTATACTGTAAATCCAACATCTTTTGGGTTACCTGTTTCTTCAAAATTAGTTTCTGGCACAATTAATCAAAGTAATTTAACTGTTAATTTAACAATTAACAATCCAGAAACAGATTTAGATATTTCAAAAGGTAATATTTTAGCGCAGTCATTTTCTGGAATTAAATGTGATTTATATTCAAAAAACAGAACTTATATAGGTAATTTGTTTGATGGATTAATAAATACTCAAATATCATTAACCAGCGATGATTTAAAGAGTTATATTGTTAATGTTACTGGATCTGATAATTTAAATTCTTATAGAGAATTTTTCATCGATATTTCTACATATGATCGAGTTGGAAATACTGATGTATATCATTTCTTATTAAATTATCCAGAAGTTAAAATAACTGGAGTTGAAATAATAAATTCTAATCCGTTGCGAGTAACTCCTCTTTTTAATAATTTATCTGGGATTAAAAGTGTTGACGTTTATTCAGTTGTAAATGGAAAAGTTGTTCCGGGTTCAACTGGTTTCACTGATAAAACAAGTGGATATTATAGTTACAACTTTGATTATGAAAATTCTCGTAATAGAAAATCTTTAAGTTTACAAATACCAGCGTATAAAGATCCGTTTTTAGAAATTTCTTTGCCGTTTAATTTGGTATTAGTTCCGAATGATTATTTTAATTCTGGACAGTATTTATTAACTTCTGGGATTAAAACTTCTTACTATTCAACAGATAGCGTTCCGGTTGGAATTGATAATATAACAGGTTATATAAGTTGTTCTCAAAATGAATATGACAAAAATTTAGATATTCAAGCAATTGTTAAATGGGATTCTATAAAACAAACTAATGCTTTATCTTTTGAAACATATGTTTTCGAGGATGGTTTAGATAATGCTAATTATATATTTTCTTCAAATAATCCACAAGTAGAGTCAATTATTGCAATAAATTTTGGCACAGGTACAGGCGTAACAAAAAATTCTTTAGCTTCTAATTATTATTCTGGAGATAAAGCTATATTTGAAACATATGGATCTTCGGGTATAAAATGGTATGATCATACATTATATATTGATAATTATACTTCTTTACCTTTAGGTTTTTATAATACTGGAGTAGATTATAAATATATAACTGAAGTAAGAATTCCTTCGGGTTTCATAGATAGTAGCGAATTATATTTTATTAATGCCTATCAAACTGGTAATAATTCTTTTGCTTTGCTTCCAAGTGGTGGTTTATATACTGGTACAGTATATACTGGAACTTATTCTGGTGTAAGATATACAGGTTCGGCTGGTTCGGCTGGTTCCGCAGGGTCGGGTCCGATTGTTCAAAATTATGAAACTGGAATTTTATTTGCTAAAAGAATAACTGGTAATGCAAATTTTATTTTATCAGAATTTGAACCTAAAATTAAATTCGAAGTTAAACCTAATAAAAATTATGAAGTAAAAGTTCGCGCCTCATATCAAGATGGTAGTTTTTCAGATTTTTCAGAAACTTTGCGATTTCCATCTGGAGCGATTATTAATGCAATAACTGGTATAACCAGTGGAAAATATGTTATCGATGGTTCTGGAAAAAGTGGTTATATAGCTGTTTTTAGTGATAAAGATACTATTACAACAGGAACATTAAGGTATAGTGGAAATAATCAAATAGTATTTGATAAAATACCAGACATAACTACTAGTGGTAATAATTTTTTAGTTTTAGAAAACAACATACTTAAAATACAATCTGGTACTTTTATTTCTGATGCAGAAAGATTAATACGCACTTTTACTCAGGTTGGCCATTCTTTTCAATTAGGAGATTTATTAGGATTTAATGATGCGGTTGGGTGGTTCAAGGCTCAAGCAGATGCTGTTAGTACTTCAGAGGTTGTCGGTATAGTACAAGACGTAAATGGTAATGATTTCGATTTGGTTTATAATGGTAGAGTAACAGGTTTATCGTCTTTAAATGATGGAGATGTTTATTTTCTTTCTCCATATACCGCTGGAGCGTATACTATTAATGAACCTACTTTTATAGGCCAAGTAACAAAACCAGTATTATTTGCTTTATCAGAGTCAGAAGCTAATTTTATATTGTATAGAGGTTTTGAGATAAATGAGGGTAATGGTGGTCAAACTAGTAGTGGTACATCTGGAAGTTCTGGAACTGGCGGTCCATCTGGTCCGATAGGACCTCAAGGTGTTCAGGGTCCTCAGGGTCCTGCAGGACCACAAGGCCCACAAGGTCCTGCGGGACCACAAGGTCCACAAGGTGTTCAAGGTCCACAGGGTCCACAGGGTCCTGCGGGACCACAAGGCCCACAAGGT
>Ga0172372_10001727_pt1 | contig 33745 bp, 27 predicted proteins | sample LakKiv5m_2_FD_114544 | JGI IMG/M metagenome (GOLD analysis project Ga0172372, IMG submission 114544) | Freshwater microbial communities from Kabuno Bay, South-Kivu, Congo - kab_092012_9.5m | ecosystem: Environmental > Aquatic > Freshwater > Lake | place: Democratic Republic of the Congo... | reverse complement strand
TCTGTTCCTTTAGACCTTCATAATATTTTCGGGTTGAATGAAAACACCTTAGTACTTTTTATTGTCTTGGGCGTTTTGTTTTATTCTCTTCAATATGCATTCGAGTGGTTTACAAAAAGCCTGTTCTCTGTCACGTATTCTTCTAGGTCAACGCTGATTATCAGTTTAATTATTTTCTTAATATTTGGAATATTTCGAATAGTATTTTTTGAAGACCCAATTGTGGCGGCAGCAATCCCTCTTCTTTTGTTACTGACCCACATTTATTTTTACACCCGAAACGAGTTTTCTCAGCGGCTGGGTTATCAGTTGTTAAACCTTGCTCTTTTTACCATTTCGGTTGTGATTATAACGAATGACCACAACGAAAACAAGGACAAAGAACTTCGACAGAAATATGCCGAATTATTATCAGAGGAACGCAACCGATCCATAGAGTTAGATTTTTCAATAATTAAAGAAAAACTATCATCCAATCCGATAATTCGAAGTGTAGCTGAAAACAACCAAGCAGAATTGAGTATTTCGGCTTTTGGTGATATTTTAGAAAAAAAAGTATTTAAAGGAGAATGGGAATCGTACGAAATCAGATTCAATGTTTTTGATTCTTCAGGTGTTTCCTTTCTTTCAAAAGAGTCCTCTATGCTTGACCAAGCAAAGAATATTGTGGAAAACCACGGATTATGCGTAAACAAAGACTCAACCTTATTTTTTGTTCCAAATGAATACAGCGGAATTTCCTATATAATACAACTTCCAATAGCGATTGCGGATAAAAAGGTTTTATTTCTTGCTACCTTAAAATCAAAAAAAATCCCTGAAGAAATAGGTTTCCCGCGCTTACTGATTAGTGAAAAATCAAAATCACTACTTTCTTTGGAAGATTATTCTATTGCGAAATACGCTTCTGGAAAACTCACTAAATCATACGGACCTTACAGCTATGAGGTCAATTTTAAAGGAGGAGCCGAAAAAAATGAAAGTGGCGAGTTTTTTGAAAAAGATGGTTATAGCCATTATGTTTTAGACAGAGGGAATAACAATGCTGTAGTTTTGTCTAAAAAGAAATCTACTTGGCTGACCTATTCTACTTCATTCTCCTATGTTTTTTCATTTTGGGGGCTGTTACTATTGTTTAGCTACATGGTTGGTGTGAAGAGATTCCCGAACTTAAGCGCCCTCTCTTTAGCCTTCAAAATTCAGTTTGTTTTGGTGTTTTTAGTTGTTCTTGCTTTAATTCTATTCGGCACTGGAAGCGGATTGTTTGTCAGCGATCAATACGAAGACTATACGAGCAAAAATATTAACGATAAACTAAATTCAGTTCAAGAAGAACTCAAAGGAAAAGTAGCTACTAACCAAGGTTTATCTATTGAAAATGATGGTAATTATTTGGAAGGAGTGCTTATAAAATTATCCAAAGTTTTTATTACGGACATTAATATTTACGATCATCAAGGATACCTTATTGCGTCTTCCCGACCAAAGTTATTTAATCTTGGTTTATTGGGAGAACAAATTAATCCAGAAGCATTTGATGCGCTAAAATTTGCAAATAAAAGTTTTTACAAACACAACGAGCAAATAGGCTCGCTTTCGTACATCTCCGCGTATTTACCGCTTTACAACTCAAAAGGAAAATTGCTAGGTTATGCCAATCTTCAATATTTTGGGCAACAGAAAGAATATGAGAACCAAATCCAACAATTTATTGTAGCGATTATCAATGTATTTATCATTTTGATTGCCATTTCGATAATGATTGCTTTGTTTGTTTCTAATTGGTTGACTTCTCCTCTTCGGCTTTTGAAAGAAAAACTAACAAATTTAAAGTTGGGGGATCTTAATGAAAAAATTGAATACAATGCTAATGATGAAATAGGTCTTATCGTAAAAGCCTATAATGCGAAATTAGACGAACTTGAATTAGCGGTAAAACAATTAGCTACTTCAGAACGAGAATCGGCTTGGCGCGACATGGCAAAACAAGTCGCACATGAAATAAAAAACCCACTTACCCCTATGAAGCTAAGCATACAGCAGCTCATGCGGGTTTATGATCCAACCGACCCGGGAATGACTGATCGTGTGAAGAAAATGATGGAATCGTTAATTGAACAGATCGATGGGCTTACTCGAATAGCAAATGAGTTTTCCAATTTTGCAAAAATGCCAGAACCAAAGCGTGAAATGCACGATGTTGTAGCGATCATTCAAAATTGTATTTCAGTTTTTGAAAACGAAACCAAGACAACTTCTTTTGAGTTTGTAACGTCAGCCTCAAGTGTTGCGGTACTAGTTGATAAAGGACAGTGGATACAAGTGATGAATAATTTGCTTAAAAACGCTATTCAAGCTACGCACAATAGAGAAAATGGAAAAATAACCGTACGCTTAGAACACAATGAGAAGAATGTAAAAATTGAGGTTCAAGACAATGGAGTTGGCATATCCGATGAGCTCAAAGAAAGAATATTTGTTCCTCATTTTACAACAAAAAGCACAGGCAGTGGGATTGGGCTTTCTGTAGTCAAGCAAATTATTGAATTCCATCAAGCCAGCATCAAATTTGAATCATCTGTTGATATTGGTACTACGTTTCGCATCGTGTTACCTCTCAACGAAACTGCTTGAGATAGGACGTGTCAGTTAGGGCGCCTAAAAACGAAATCAAACTTTCTTTGTCCTCTTTTGAAAGGGTAAAAGGTTGAATTTTGGGATGTTTGTTTTTGTTCTGCTTTCCTCCAGACGTATAATGGTTGATTACGTCTTCTAAGGATTTTAAAGAACCATCGTGCATGTACGGAAAAGTAAGCGTAATATTTCTCAAAGACGGCACCTTGAATTTTCCAATATCGTTGCTGTCGAGATGAATGCGAAAACGCCCTTTATCAACGCCATATTCCATATATAACCCGTTGTTTTCAGCTTGGTAATTTGTGAAGTTTGGTGGCGCGTGACAGGTTGTGCAATGTAACACATTCATAAACAACTCCATACCTCTTTTTTCTGTTTTTGTTAATGCTGATTTTCGTCCGCGTATGTATTGGTCATAACGACTATTTAACGAGAGTAAACTTCTTTCAAAAGCCGATATACTTCGAGTAAGAACATAAGCATCAAAGTCTCTGTTGTAAATTTCTTTTGCGGCCTTTTGATATTCTGGCAGTTGGCGTAAAATAGGTATTAACTCTTTCATGTTATGTCCCATTTCTGTCGGCTCTTGTATGGGCACAATCACTTGTAACTCTAATGTTTTCAAATGGGCATCAAACATAACGGTTGGCAGGAATGCGGCATTTAAAATACTAGGTGAATTACGTTCCGTTTGCTGACCATTAATTCCTCGACTTGTAGTTAAATTGTCACAAAAAGCTTTTTTAGGATCATGGCAACTTGCACACGATATGCTGCCGTCTTTCGAAAGCCGAGTGTCAAAAAAGAGTTTTCGACCTAAGGCAATTTTTTTATCATTTAGAGGATTATCTTCGGGGGTTGGAATGAAGCTTAGGTCTTGAGTAACCAGGTTGGCGTTATCACCTTTTAATGAAGATCTGCAAGCGAACAATACAAGCAGTAAACTAGCAATAAAAAAAGTAGTACCTGCGCTCTTTGATTTCACCTTAAGGCACAAAAACGGTTTTTAGACACACCCCATTTTCTCCCTCAGTAGAAATATGATATAAACCGGACATTAACGAAGAAACGGTTGATTTTTCGCAAAATTCATTAAAATTATACTGAAAAATAGACTTGCCGTCCATTGAAAGTACGCTTAAATGTTTCGGGGGATGAGCTTCAGACCAATGAATAACGATTTCTCCTTTTGCTGTGGTAAAAGAAAAGGGCAATACCGTTTCTTCCGACATACCTGCTGAAGGCGATTGTTCAAAAACATTTTTAGTCACAACATTATCTAAAATAGTTTTATTTACACCCGTCGATCCATGTGCCACCCCAGAAGATCCTAATGAAATATTTTGAATCCATCGGTCCAGGTGACAATCAATAAAAATATCCGTTTGATCCGAACTAGTGTTCGTCTGGATTATAGACGATAAACTTACAGCTTGTTGATTTTGATCGCCTAAATTGTGAAGCTCAAAATAACCTTCATTAGATTCAATAATGTTGTTGCCATTCACATCGTTCCAACCCCCAATTATCATGTGCATGTATCCCGCTTGCCAACCCCAATACATAGATGGGCTTTGAAAACTTAAGGGGTGTGTTTCAGGGTAAAGTGAAATGTCTTGGGAAAGCACTCCAGATTGAGTATTTAGCTCTTTTGGTACACCAACTAAAAATTCCACCGTTTCAATTTGTTGAACGGGTAGATACCCAAGGTAAACAGTGTGATTCGCGGGTTCAATTAAAAAGACCTGATTCAAAAAAGTGGTTTGTTGCCCCCCGTCATGAGTCAAGGTAATATTAGACACGTAATAATCGAAATGGTCCAAACGAAAAATCGAATTGTCTGAAGCAACGTATGTGTTTGAAATATTAAAAGCGTTTCCCGAAAATACATGGTCTAAATGAACAAAAATGTTGCGCTGACCCTTTACACAAAAAGAAGCAGAGATAATAAGAATGAGTAAAAATTTCATATCCAAATTTACTTAATTATAATTTAAATTGATAACGCTTTGCAAACTCCCACAAAATGATTCCTGCACATACAGACACATTTAGACTGTGTTTTGTTCCAAATTGAGGGATTTCCAACACAATGTCGGAGAGATTTACAACTTCTTGCGACACTCCATTTACTTCATTTCCGAAAAACAGCGCCACTTTATTAGTTGCATCAAAATTGAATTGATCCAGTTTAGTTGTGTTTTCGGCCTGCTCAATACTACAGAGGATATAGCCTTCCTGTTTCAGTTTTAAAGCTAATTCTTGAATCGATGCCACATATTCCCAGTCCACCGTTTCGGTTGCTCCAAGTGCGGTTTTGTGAATGTCCTTGTGTGGCGGACAGGCTGTGATTCCACACAAAAATATTTTTTCGACCATAAATGCGTCGGACGTGCGAAAAAATGAACCGATGTTGTTTAACGAGCGAATGTCATCTAAAATCACAACGATTGGAAATTTATCCTTTGCTTTGTAAGCATCTTCCGAAATGCGATCAAGCTCCCAAAGTTTCAGTTTTCGGTTTTGTTCCTTTGCATTCATAATTCAATTCTTGCAATGTAAATTCTCTTTGGGTTAATATCCTTTGTGCCGTAACCTATGGGTTCTGTTCTGACGCCAATCCCATTCGTTTGTTTTTGAGAACTTCGGTATGTTAAACCAATAATTTCTGATTTTTCATTTTTTATCCAATCGATGAAAATAACAGCGTGCCCAGAATTGTTGTTTCGCCAAAATTGAACAAAGTCTCCCGGTGATGCCTCCTTGAAAGATTTTGAACACCCCCATCCCATTTCCTCTAAAGCCAGAACACATTGTGTCTCCATGCTTTCCGCCGGGATGCCATACCATACATGTTGAAATCGCTTAATTTTTGGACTCAAACTATCCGGAAGAACATCAAGACGCTTCAAGGTTTCAAAAGCAACATTAAAGGTATACCCAGAACAATAGGTGCCACTCTTACTTTTACTCATAAATTTATGTTGACCAAGAATCAAGTCTTGATATACTCCGGTACTAGACCAATTATATCCACCCCCAAGATGCCGTTCCGCTTCCTCGAGTACTAAACAGTTAATGTCTTGCGCTTGGGTAAAACTAGAAATTATGGAAAGCAGCAAAAAAAAGACAGTTCTCATGAGGTTAAAAATAATGAATTGAAGAGGAAGAATAGTATTTCTGTATTTAAACTATCAACAAAACAAATTGAATAAAGAAGTTTTGAACAGCAGTAAAAAAGGCGATAAGGACAGGACAGAAATAAGTATCTTTAGGGCGCAAAAAATATCTATTGACAAAACACACAAAAAAATAAATTCTATCTTCACGAACTCGATAACCAAAGCACTAAATGCATCTATTCCAGCTACTTCTACTACTCCTCTTTTTACCGCTTTCTACATCTGTTTTTGCTCAAAATTACACGCAAACGTTGAAAGGAAAAGTGATTGATCTCGACTCTAAAATCCCGCTTTATGGGGTCAAAATCGTATTGTTAAACACCGAACCTAAAAACGGAACTGTTTCCGATGCTGATGGTAATTTTCGCTTTGAAAAACTCCCCATCGGCCGCTACGACATTCGATTCTCCTTAGCAGGCTACGACGACATTACCTTGAATCAAATTCAACTTTCAACAGGAAAAGAAATAATGTTGAACATAGAAATGTCGGAACGTATTAAGGAAATGGAAACGGTTAGCTTACGTGCTAATGATAAAACCAAACCACTCAACGAAATGGCAACGGTCAGCGCTCGCACCTTCAACGTGGAGGAAACCCAACGCTATGCTGCAAGCTTCAATGATCCTGCGCGCATGGCGGTTTCCTTTGCCGGCGTGAATACGTCCAACGATGCGAGCAACGAAATCATTGTCCGTGGAAACTCCGCACGGGGTATGTTGTGGCGCGTAGAAGGCATTGAAATTCCGTCGCCGAATCACTTTAGCAATGGAGAAGGTGGTTCAGGAGGTGGTATCAGTTTGTTGAGCAGTCAGATTTTAGGTTCGTCGGATTTTTTCACGGGCGCCTTTCCCGCGGAATACGGCAATGCACTTTCTGGTGTCTTTGACATTCGTTTTCGAAAAGGAAATTATCAAAAACGTGAATATGCGGTTCAGCTTGGGATTTTAGGCTTACAAAGTTCGTTTGAAGGACCGTTCAGCAAAAAGCACAACGGTTCCTACCTCATCAATTACCGCTATTCTACCTTGATTTTTCTAAATGCGATCGGATTGCCAATTGTGGACAACGCGCTTGTACCTCAGTTTCAAGATTTGAGTTATAATTTCAGTTTCCCTACAAAAAAATTGGGTAACTTCACCGTTTTTGGACTAGGAGGAATTTCAACGGCTGGAGAAATGGCGGTGAAAGATTCAAGCGTTTGGGAAAAGCGAAGTGACCGTTTTCAAGACAACAATTATCAATTTATCGGTGCAACGGGAATTACGCAGACCTACCTTTTCAAAAACCAAAAATCCTACCTCAAAACCGTTGCGGCTCTCTCGAAAGACAACGTGAAATACCGTTTGGATTCTTTAGATAACGCCTATTCACCTCGAACGGCGTACAGCGAAAATTTCAATTATCAAACTGGTCGCGTCAACGTGTTCTTTAACCATAAATTCAATCCAAAACACATCTTGCGAACGGGTTTGATTTACAGTCATTATTTCTATTCCATTTTATCGAAGGGATTGGATTTGAACTCCGGACAGCAAGGAACATTCATCGACGAAGGCGGAAACACGGGATTGATACAAGGTTATGCGCAATGGAAATACAAAATCACCTCCACTTTCGACTTGAATAGCGGCTTTCACAGCAGTTATTTTCTAATGAATAAAAAAGCAACGATTGAACCGCGTTTCGGAATACAATGGCGTTTTGCGGAAAAACAAAGATTAAGTGCAGGCGCAGGATTACACAGCAGAATTGAACCAATTTCAGTGTATTTATCACGCGTTTATTCTTCTCCGACTACGTATTCGCAACCCAATTTTGACCTTGGTTTAACGCGCTCCATGCACAGTGTTGTGGGCTACGACTGGAATTTTGCAGAAAAATGGCGCTTGAAGTCCGAAGTTTATTTCCAATACCTCTTTGACGTTCCTGTGGATAGTTCTCCTGGAAGCATCGAAAGTATTTTGAATGCCAACGCTGGAGTGAACCGTACTTCTTTCACCAATAAAGGATTGGGACGTAATTACGGAATGGAACTGACTTTAGAAAAGTTCTTCTCCAAAAATTACTTTTTCTTGTTCACAGGATCGCTTTTCCAATCAGAATATACGATGGGAGATGGTGTTTGGCACAGTACGCGTTTCAATGGAAATTATATGTTGAACACCTTGGGCGGTTATGAATTCAAATTTGGAAAAGACAAAAAAAACAGCCTTGGTTTGAATACGCGCATCACGTGGCGAGGAGGCAACCGATTTACGCCAATTGACGAAGCTGCATCAATACAAAATGGCTACGAAATTCTATACACGGACAAGGCTTTCACTGAGCACGTACCTAATTATTTTCGCATTGATGTTTCGTCGAATGTACGCTTCAATTTTCACACGTGGGCCTTCAGTATCGCCGTAGAAATTCAAAATGTCACCAACCGTTTGAACATCAATCGTTACTTTTTTGATCCTTACACCAAGGAAATTCGGACGGCGTATATGTTTGGTATTATGCCTGTGTTCAATTTTAAATTTGAGTTTTAAAAGTTATGACTTCTAAAACACAAAGCACCATGAAATATTTTCCAAATCATTTCTCGCTTCGTCCCTTACGAATACCTATCTTTATGCGCCTAAATTAATCCGCTTGTCGAAAGAAAAAAATACTACCGAAACGCCCTTGATGAAACAATACAATCAAATCAAGGCGCGGCATCCTGAAGCCCTACTCCTTTTTCGGGTTGGGGATTTTTATGAAACCTTTGGTGAGGACGCAATAAAAACATCAAAAATTTTAGGCATCATATTAACCAAGCGGAAAAATGGTGTCGCGGCGGAAATTGAATTAGCAGGATTCCCGCATCATTCTCTTGAAACGTATTTGCCAAAGTTGGTTCGTGCTGGTCAGCGCGTGGCGATTTGTGACCAATTGGAAGACCCTAAAATGACCAAAACCATAGTTAAAAGAGGAGTCACCGAGCTAGTTACGCCTGGCGTTTCCTTTAACGATCAAGTGCTTGAACAAGGGAAAAATAATTTTTTGTGTGCCCTGTATTTTGGAAAAAAGACGATGGGTGTTTCTTTTCTCGACGTTTCCACAGGTGAATTCTTGGTTGCCCAAGGGGATTTGGAATACATAGAAAAATTAATTTGTGGTTTTGAGCCCACAGAGTTGATTTTTCCAAAAAACAAAACTCAGGAATTTAAAGATGTTTTTGGAGACCAATTTTATACCTTTCGAATGGAGGATTGGGTATTTACTACAGATTTTGCGCTCGAAATTTTAACCAAACAATTTGGGACCACCTCGCTAAAAGGTTTTGGTGTAGAAGGGTTAGAAGAAGGAATTATTGCTTCAGGAGCGATTTTACATTACTTAAATGAAAATCAACACACGAAGCTTGGACATATTACAGCACTTTCGCGAATTGAAGAAGAGAAATATGTGTGGTTGGATCGTTTTACAGTTAGGAACTTAGAATTGGTTTTTTCAGTTAATGAAAATGCAATTACACTGGCAAATATTTTAGACCATACCGTCACCCCAATGGGAGGAAGGTTGTTAAAACGCTGGTTGGTATTACCATTGAAGGACCGGGCTGCAGTGGAAGAAAGATTAGATATTGTGGACTACTTATATACGCATCAGGAGGTTCAATTTGAATTAACTCAAAGACTTCGAGAAATTGGGGATTTGGAGCGTCTTATATCAAAGGTGGCAGTTGGAAAAATAAACCCCCGCGAAATAGCACATCTCAAGCGAATTCTTCACCATTTACCTCCACTCAAGAAATTATTGGAAAGCAATAACCACAAGCCTATTTCAGAATTAAACGCTCAATTAAACGCCTGTGATCCGCTTGTCACGCTAATTACCAAGTATTTACAAGAAGAGCCTGCAGCACAAATAGGTAAGGGAAAAGTGATTGCTGATAGCGTTAGCGCTGAATTAGATGAGTTGAGAAACATATCGTTTGTCGGGAAGGATTATTTAGAAAAACTCCAAAACCAAGAAGCTGATCGAACAGGTATTCCGAGTTTGAAAATTTCATTTAATAACGTATTTGGTTATTACATTGAGGTAAGAAACACACACAAAGATAAAGTTCCTCAAGATTGGATTAGAAAGCAAACACTCGTTAATGCAGAGCGTTATATCACTGAAGAACTGAAGGAGTATGAGGCTAAAATTTTAGGAGCTGAGGAGAAAATTCTTTCAATTGAAACAACATTGTTTCAACAATTGGTTTTAGACATGTCGTCTTACGTGGCGGTAATTCAACAAAATGCCCGTGCAATTGCTAAATTGGATTGTTTGCTTTCCTTTGCGGCAGTGGCTAGCGCAAACAATTATTGTAAGCCGACATTAAATGATGGCTACAGCATTGATATTAAAAACGGGAGACACCCGGTAATAGAGAAAAGGCTGGCAGTAGGACAAGAATACATCCCAAATGATGTTTTTTTGGACAATGAAACTCAACAAATTATAATGATTACCGGCCCCAATATGAGTGGTAAAAGTGCGATATTACGGCAAACTGCACTGATCGTTCTTATGGCCCAAATGGGGTCTTATGTTCCGGCGGATGCTGCGGAACTGGGCATGACAGACAAAGTATTTACACGCGTTGGCGCTAGCGATAATATTTCTTCTGGAGAATCTACTTTTATGGTGGAAATGAACGAAACGGCGAGTATTCTCAACAACATGTCCTCAAGGAGCTTAATACTTTTAGACGAAATCGGCCGAGGAACAAGCACTTATGACGGTATTTCAATTGCCTGGGCTATTGCGGAATATCTTCATGAATACCCAAAAGCGAAATGCAAGACACTTTTTGCTACGCATTATCATGAGCTCAACGAAATGACCAAGCATTTTGAGCGTATTCGGAATTTCAATGTTTCTGTTAAGGAATCAAAAAACAACGTTTTGTTTTTAAGAAAATTACAACCTGGAGGTTCTCATCATTCTTTTGGTATTCATGTTGCAAAAATGGCAGGAATGCCTCCGCTGGTTGTGCAAAGAGCCGAAGAGGTTTTAAGGGATTTGGAGCACACGCATACAGGGTTGTCCAACGCTAAGAAAGAAAAATCAAGCCCTAAAGACCAATCGAATATGCAGTTGAGTTTTTTCCAATTGAATGATCCCGTTTTGGAGCAAATTCATGAAGAACTAATTGGAATCGACATCAACACCCTAACTCCGGTTGAAGCATTAATGAAACTGAATGAAATCAAAAAACTTACAGGCGGATGAAAGAGGTGAGTTTATCAAAAATGCGTTGGAAATTATTTTTATTAGGATTTTTTAAAATTCCTTTGATTCATTATGTTCGACCGAAATTAGTTCGCTGTAATGACAATGAAATGTTAATAAGAATTCCCTTTAGAAGAAGAACGAAAAACCATTTAAACTCCATGTATTTTGGTGCTTTAAATATAGGTGCGGATTTGGCGGCGGGATTATTTGTGTTTTACTATAGCGAAAGAATAGAAAAAAAAGTAAGTTTAGCATTTAAGAGCGCAAAAGGAAATTTTTTAAAAAGACCAGAATCTCATGTGGATTTTTCATGTGTCAAAGGCGAATATATTCGAGAGAAAATGGAGGAGGCATTACATTCAAATTCTCGCGTTAATTTTACCTTGCCAGTTGAGGCAAAAAACACGTTAGGTGAAGTGGTGGCATTATTTGAAATGGAAGTCTCAATTCGAATAAGTTAATATGAAAGCGGTTTCTATTTTAATTGGGTTGTTTTTTTTGTGTCTTTGCGGATGTGCCATTGAAGAAGCAAGCCCATTTTCCAACCAACAACTCGTCATCGCCTCAGATTATTTAAAACCAGGTGATACTGCGCTTTTTTCGGAGTTCACAAAAAACAGCGGAATTAGGATTAGGATTCTATCACTTACGCCTGAAAAAATCAAAACGCACCTGGAGACTCATAAATCAAATGCACAATTTGATGTGGTGATGCTGGGAAAACTATCTTCAGTGATAACTCTTGAAAAAACGATTTTTCATAACCTTTCAGATGCTTATTTAGATAAATATGCGAGTAACATGAAGGTTTTTCACAACAGACAATGGTTTGTTACCGGTTTAGATCCTTATTTTTTCTCTTTTGAACGTGACAGTTCGGCTCTTCCTATAAATTACGAGCAATTAGCTATAGGTTTTTTATGGGCCTCTCCAGATCGAGACACGTGGGATTTATTTGACGCCCATTTTTCTAATTACCTGTCAGGATTAAATGAAGACAGACAAGCACAGCTCAAAAATCAATTTAACATCAATCAGGTTGAGTTTTTTCAGCCAAACGATTCAATGCGCAACCAACAGTTCTTAATTTTAAAAAACTCCACTTTTTCTGCTACAAAAACACTTAATGGTAATTCAAAAAGAGAACTTTGGAAAAACACCAATAGTGCGCAGTATGGCGTTTATTCAGATAGATACTGCATGGCAATCGTAGATCAAGCGAAAAACATGAGAAATGCAAGTGAGTTTTTAAGCTACTGGGACGAGCATTATCAGCGCGAAAACTTTATTCCAGCTAAAGGGAATTACCCTTATCCCAATAATGAGGGTTTGTCAAAAGGAGTTAAGTTTTATATGGTATCAGAAGACAAACTCATAGAGTTGCTGAAAAAGCAAAAAATTAAGGAAAATTAAAAGTTAGGATTGCTTTTATCGCGTAACTTTGAAAAAAAGTAAAATATGTATCCAGCAGATTTAGTAAAACCCATGAAAGAAGACCTAGTTAATGTAGGTTTTGAGGAGTTATTGACAACATCCCAAGTAGATGAAGCAATTGAAAATACAAAAGGAACCCTTTTGGTTGTGGTTAATTCCGTTTGTGGTTGCGCAGCAGGAAATATGAGACCTGGAGTAAAGCTTTCCATTCAACATGATAAGAAACCAAGCAAGTTAACCACCGTGTTTGCCGGTGTTGATGGTGAGGCAGTTGCTCAAGCGAGAAAGTATTTTTTACCCTATCCTCCTTCTTCTCCTTCCATTGCATTATTTAAAGATGGAGATTTAGTTCATTTTTTGGAGAGGCATCATATCGAAGGAGGAAGCGCACAGATGATTGCGGCTAATTTGCAGGCGGCTTACGACGAATATTGTTAATGAAACGTGTTTACTTCCTTTCCACTTGCGATAAATGCAGAAGAATTTTGTCCTCGTTGGAAAACAGTAGTGATTACGAACAAGTAGACATTAAAATCAAACACATTTCTCCGGAAATATTAGACAACCTTGCCGAGTATGTTGGAAGTTACGAGGCCTTGTTTAACAAACGCGCCATCAAGTTTAAAGACCCATCGATACGTGAATCTATAAAAGGGGATTTGGATTTTCGACGTCTAATTTTGGAAGAATACACCTTTCTTAAAAGGCCGATATTCATCAATGATGATAAAATCGGGATTGAAAATCCGATTTAAATATACAGCAAATAAGGCCTAATCGTTTCTTCCCAATTTGTGGATAAAAGTGATTTCGTTTGATCTCTAAATGCTTTTTGGTCTAATAACAACAAGAGGTTTGCATTTGGAATCCCAAGGAGTAAATCTAAATGGTTATCTCCAGAAGGATTAGCCTGTGTTGGATATGGTTCCCAAGAAAAATAATTGTTGAATTGTTGGTTTAGGTGAAATAATAATTCCAAACCAAATAATACAGGGCTATTGAAATCAGGGTTAGGACTTATAGTTAATCCAATTGTTTCACGGGTTGAGGTTGAAATTTTTTGAGGGCTTAACGAAATGCCGGGGAATGTAAATTCTAGTGAGCTAATATCAACGACCTCACTTCCTATCCATTGAAAAGAATGTGCTGAGTTTCTTCCAAAACTAAAATTGGTGGCTTCTAGAAAACATAGCCCGGGATAAAGAAGCGTTGCCTTGAAATTGACCAGTGCGGGTGAAGGGGAAACCCAAGGAATGCCCCAATCCTCATAGGTCATTTCTCTTTTCCACTGACATTGGATTATAGATAGATCTGCACCCCAACGCTCGGTTTTATTGAAATAATGAGCAAGTTCTCCTAAGGTGCAATAATGCGTAACTGGGATATTAAATCGTCCAATGAAACTTGAGCGGTTGTTGGACAGCATAGGCCCTTCGCTTTTATTGATTGCTCCTCCCAGCGGATTTGGACGGTCAAGTATGAAAATTTTCTTTTTTTTTCTCGCAGCAGCCTCAATAAAATAGGTCATGGACCAGAGGTAAGTGTAAAATCTAACACCAACATCTGGAAGGTCAACCATTAAAACATCCAAATCATGAATGTTATTATCATTTACCTGCTGTTGTTCCTGATATAGACTTACAATGGGTAATTTTGTGATTTCGTCAATTTGATGAGGCATCCACGCGCCATCCTTTCCTTGTGCCTTCATCCCATGTTCAGGAGAAAAAAGGCGAACAAGTTGATAATTCTGTTTTTGTAAGGCGACTCTTGATTTTTCTCCATTTTGTGTTCGTGCAGCATCATTCGTTAGAAGACCAATTCTATGCGTTTTCCAAGAAGGATCCGAAGCGAGAAGGGTATCAATTCCGAAAAGGAAAGCCTTATTATCCATAATAAGGGCTAATCAGCACGTAGACAATCACTCCAGAAATAGCAACATATAACCAAATTGGGAAAGATATCTTTGTCCATTTTTTATGACGGGCGTAATTTCCTTGCCAAGCAAATAAGTAGGTAAAGAGAACTAGAGGAACTACGATTATACTGAGCAAGACGTGAGAAACCAAGAGAAAATAATAGAACCCTACCATACTTCCCACCGCAATGGATTCCTCTGCATCTCGAACATCGTCGTGATTTGAGTCACCGAAAACCGTTGGCTCAGAAGTCATGTGATAGGCAACATATCCCGCTAAAAAAAGCAAAGAAAGTAATAGGCAAAGCCGAATCAATTTTCTATGTAATGACATGTTGTGACTTTTAATTGCATACAATGCAGCAATTAGAAAAAAAGCAGTTAAACCATTGATTCCCGCATATATTGGAGGAAGAAAACTTAAATCATAACCTTTAAGTTGGACTTTAAACAGCACGGCAACAATCAAGGGTATGGCAATAGACAGCGCAATGATGGCGAATCTAGCTTGTTTAATCTTTTCTGGAGCTAAGGTTGTACTCATGTATTAATAGGTTTTCTAAGTCACTTTTTAACCGCTGATATTCCTTTTCGTCGGCATCACCGTCAGGATTTGTAATTTGATAAACGCCACGCACGTGACTGCTTTTGTCAACTAGTGTGAAAGCCCCAGAATGCGCATAGCCTCCCGCCTCTTCCTCGTCTTTTCCGGCGTGAACTAGAAATGATTTAACGCCAAGTTCATGAACTTTTGCCTCTTGAACACCCGTTAGAAATGACCAGTTTTTTGTTGACACTTTGTTTTTTTGTGCATGTTCTTTTAATATTGACGGAGTATCGAAACTGGGATTAATGGTAAAGGAAATCAATTGAAGGTTTTCTTCCCAATCAGCAAATTCACCCTGTAGTCGGAGCATTTGTTTATTCATAATTGGGCAAATCGAAGGGCATGTAGAAAAAAAGAATTCAGTAATCCACACTTTATTTTGAAAATCTTTATTCGATCTCCAAATAGAGTCTTGATCTAAGAATCGAAAAGGAGGGATTACGTGATCTACACCCATGTCTCCGAGATAGGGCAAGGGAGCAGGTTTGTTTTCGGCTGTCACGTCTTTTTTTTCTGTGCAAGCTAAGAACAATAGCGATAATATTACCAAATGATAAATCTTATTCACTGCGATTTTTATCATATTCTTTTTGAAGAAGTGCTAAATGCTCAAACATAACACGTATTTCACCTTCTTTGTTCGCGGGCAAAACCATTCGTAAATGCGATTCTTTATCTAACAAAAGCAGGTATTTTTGATACGCTCCAGCGCCATATTCTTGCTCACTACTCTTCAGTAAGTTTTTCCCATTACTTTCAATTTTATAAAAAGCCTTTACATCGCCCATTGCAAGTGTCCAAAGCGAAGGGTCATAATTTGGTATGTTATCTTTTAAAATTTCAGTCATGGATTTAAATGCAGCGGTATCCGTAATCGGATTACCATTACCATCGGTTAAGAATGAAATAATACGAACTTGTTTTAACTTTTTTCTTTTGTTTTCAAAAATGTGATTGTAAATCAATTCTCGAAAATTAAAAAGTGAAAGTTGACATTTTGAAGGACACGAAGTTTGAATTGTAGAGATAAAAACAATATCTCCGTGAAAGTCGTGTAATTTTTTAGATTCGAACGAGTCTTTTTCTGGAATATATACCGAGAAAGCATGATTAGGTAATTGTCCGAAATCTTCGAGTTTTTGGAAGCTATGTTGACAACTTCTTGTACTAATAAAAATTAGAGTGGCTGCTGGTCCAAAAACGAGTAAAAAGGCAACAAGTACTTTTAATTTACCCCTTTTTGCCTTACTTTCCATGTTATTATGCTCCTCCGTATGTAGTCCAAGCCTCACCTACCGCTACGGCTTCCCATAAGGCGACAAAAATTAGGTATAGCATGAATAAGAAATAAGGCACTAAAATCATATTTCGTAACCATTTCTTTTCGTCACCGAGGTGCATGAAAACCATAACGATATAACCCGCTTTGAATAAAGTCATAATAATAAAGGACCATTTTACAAAAGGCCAAGCACTTGAACTTTGTTTAATGTATGCGCCAAGAGCTACTTCAACCACCGTCACAATGGTTAGAAGTGCCGTTACCATCCAAATTTTCTTTCTAATTTTTTTTCCTTGCTCTTCGTCGTGATGAGCGTGTAAAGAATATTCTATAAGGTCATCTCTTTCCATAAGGAGTTAATTTAAAGTTAAACAAGATAAAAGAAGGTAAATACGAATACCCAAACTAAATCTACAAAGTGCCAATACAAACCTGTTTTTTCCACCATTTCGTAATGACCTCTTTTGTGATAAGTTCCCATTAAAACTCCTATTAAGATAATGATATTAATTACCACTCCGGAGAATACGTGGAAACCATGGAAGCCGGTAATAAAATAGAAGAACTGAGCATATTGCTGAGGACCATATTCATTTAAACCGAACTGATCATCACCGAAGAATTTAGCTCCATAAATCACTCTATTTTCAACACCAGAAGTTAATGCTTCATAATACAATTTTTCAGCTTCTTCACCTTCAATTCGTTTTCCAACATTCTCAGCTTTAGCATCTTTTTTAATTATTAAGGTTAAATGTTCGTCGGCTTTTTTGCTAACGTTTGCAACGGATCCATCCTCAAGGTGTATTTGAATGTCTTTTCCATGCATGTGTAAGTGACCAGCCATAGCGGCATGTTGAAATTCATGCATTAAGTCTTCTGTAATTTCTTCGCCAGCTTTGTGCTCAGTTCCAGCTTTTACTACCGTAAACTTTTCAATTTCACCGAAGTGACCTTGAACGATAGCTTGCGAACCATTTGACAATTCTACCTTACCGAATTCCGAACCATGCGTAAAGTGAAACCATTCCCATGCTTGAGAACCTAAAAAGAAGAACCCTCCAATTATCGTAGCAATCATCCACTTTATTACGCCCTTTTTATCCATTCTGTGTCCTGCTTCTACTGCTAACACCATGGTTACCGAGGAAACAATTAGAATAAAAGTCATCAAGGCGACATAGATTAACGGATAACCATGACCGAGAAATGGCAATGAATTAAATGTTTCTTCACCAATAGGCCAACCTTCTGTACCTGAAACACTCACGTCGTGTCTTGTGAATCCGTATGCAACAAGTAAACCTCCAAAAGTAAGAGCATCTGATACAAGGAAAAACCACATCATAAGTTTTCCGTAGCTAGTTTGAAACGGAGATTCTTTACCGCCCCATAATGTTTTAGAATCTAATTCTGCCGAATGTCCTGCCATTATTTAAGAATTTTTTGCAAGTTTAATGAATATAAATCAAAAATAATAGTAAATACGCCCACAAAAGACCTAAAAAGTGCCAAAATATTGCGCCTGTGCGAAGTGACAGGTGGTTGTCAGAGTTGAATCTACCTGAAAATGAATTAATTGTGATTTTTATTAAATATATCATGGCTACGGCAATGTGTAGAAGGTGGATGAAGGTAATGATATACAGAAATGAGGATGCGGAATCTGCAGCTTCTATGGCCTTTGTTTCGAGTCCTGCGCTTAATGGTTTCCCTTGGTAAGTCAATTTTCTATCTTTACCATATCCTAGTTCCTCTCCTTTGTAATAGATTTGAAAATCTTTCCCAATTTCTCCTTTAGCGTAAAAGTCTCCCCTGTTGTCTCGAATGTTTTCAGCGAAATACTTTAATCTAAGTGCGTCTAGATGTGTAAATAAGATCCCATCCGGTTTACAAACTTTTTGGTCTTTGACGACAATCGGCCGATTATCCATTAGCAAAACAATTGAAGGGCTGGTTTTGGTCATTGTCATCACTTTTCCCTGTTCGTAATTTAAGAATTGTGAAGTAAAGTCTTGTAACGATTTCATTTCTGAATCGGTCATTTTTTTACCATCTATCAGGTAATCATTACAGTAAACATCCACTTTTTTATTGTTCATCAGAACTTCGAAATAAGTTCCGTACTTTCCATCGACCACCATGATGTGGTTGTTTGCAGCATAAAATCCTTTATCGATTAACTCACCATAACCTTTAAACTGAAAGAAAATGAAAAGAGCACCAAGCAAGGTAGTTGTACCCATAAGGGTTTTGAGTAATAGCTGCTTGTTTTGCTTTGCCGCACGGATGGCCAAAATAAAGGTGACGCTGCTAATGGCGACAGTGGCGGTACTGTACCAAAAAAACATCGGCATTGGATATTTCAACCAAAATGAATCTCCCATCAATACGATGTAAGCGGAGGTAAATCCGGCAAAAAGCATAATAACACTGAAAATACCTACATATACGAGGTTTTTCTTCATTTTTTCTTTTACGGCAGGGTCAAATTGCGGTTCCATAATTTAAAGTTTATCGAAAACGTATACGAATTGAATTATTGGTAAATAAACAAACGAGGCAAACATTAGTTTACGCGCATCTTTTGTTTCGCAATACAGAAATAATCGGTAAGCGTAAACAAAGAAAACAATACCAAGTAAGGAAGCGATTATCAACGTTGAAATTCCAACCCAATCTAAGGCCCAAGGCAATAAGCTAAAGGGGATTAAAAAAAGTGAATACACCATTATTTGAAAGGCACTTTGTTTGCTTCTCCCCGACGCTGAAGGAAGTAAGGAGAACCCGGCTTTTTTATAGTCGTCGTATAAAACCCAAGCGATAGCCCAAAAGTGCGGAAACTGCCAAGTAAACTGAACAAAAAACAACACTCCGGAGTGTAAGGTGAAATCATTACTCTCTGCAATATATCCAAGCATAGGAGGAATAGCCCCTGGAAACGCTCCAACAAAAACCGCCCAAGGTGTTTTCAATTTTAGGGGTGTGTATACAAAAACATAGGTTAGAAAAGCTAAAAGTCCCAACAAAGCGCTGTAAAGGTTTAACTGAAGCAGTAACAAAGTTCCAATAATAAGAGAAATGATACATACGATGTACGCTTCCTTAACCGTCATCCAGCCTTGAGGGAGCGGTCTGTTTTTCGTTCGACTCATTAAAACGTCAAGTTCTCTTTCCCAAATCTGATTTGCCCCATTTGAAGCAGCAGTAACCAAGGTGCCTCCGAGCATTAAGTAAGTAATTTCTAAATAGTCGCTTCCGCCCGCAAACAAGTACCCGGATAATGCAGATAAAATGACTAAAAAGCTAAGCCTGAACTTGGTAAAGATTAAATAAATCTTCCAAATAGCCGGTTTTTGAACTGCAATTTCAGACATTGGTGCAAATTTACGAATTAATACCGATGAAAGGTAACCCAAGATACAAAGCGATTCGTATTTTAATTCGAAGGCAATTATCAAGAAACTCCTTATCTTTAGAGCCAAACTTTAAAGACTATGTATCAAAATATTATTCTCGAACAAAAATCTCATTTGGCAATTATAACGATTAATCGCCCGGACCAATTAAATGCATTGAACAAGTTAACGATTGAAGAATTAAACAAGGGATTAAACCAGTTAAATGAAGACAATAACGTTGGGGTCATCATCTTAACGGGAAGCGGAGAAAAGTCATTCGTTGCCGGCGCCGACATAAAAGAATTTGCGGATTTCTCTATCGCTGAAGGAGGCATGCTCGCACAAAATGGACAAATTATCCTATTCGATTATATCGAAAAAATGAACAAACCTGTCATTGCAGCAGTCAATGGTTTTGCGTTGGGTGGAGGACTAGAGTTAGCCATGGCTTGTCACCTTAGGGTTGCTTCTAAAAATGCCAAAATGGGCCTTCCCGAAGTGTCTTTGGGGGTAATTCCAGGATATGGTGGGACACAGCGTCTTCCGCAGCTTGTTGGAAAAGGAAAGGCGAACGAAATGATTTTTACGGCAGGAATGATTACGGCAGACGAAGCCCTAAATTGGGGACTTGTTAATCATGTTGTGGAACAAATAGATTTACTTTCTACTTGCGAGTCGATTGCGTCTAAAATTATTCAACACTCTCCAAATGCCATTAAGGCCGCAATAAGAGCTGTTAACGCAGGATTCTCTCACGACCAAAATGGGTTTCATTCTGAAATCGAAGAGTTTGGTAAATGTTTTGGCACACCAGAATTTAAAGAAGGCACTCAAGCATTTATAGAAAAAAGAAAAGCAAATTTCCGGTCATAAATGTCTAATCCAATAAAGAGACTTCTTGGTCAAACCGCCGTTTATGGATTATCATCCATCGTGGGGAGATTATTGAATTATTTATTGGTGCCACTTTACACGGCTGTTTTTGCCGACCCGGCGGATTATGGAGTCGTTTCCGAGTTGTACGCATGGGTTGCGTTTTTGGTAGTTTTCTTGACCTTTGGAATGGAAACAGCATTTTTTCGCTTTATTCAAGAGGCAGCAGACCGAAAAAAAATCATGTCCAATGCCCTTTGGGTAGTTCTTCTTGTTAATGCTTTTTTCTATCTATTATTGTTACAATTCAATAATGAAATTGCCAACGTTATGCTCTTTCAAGGACACAACGAATATATTGTCCTTATGGGGGCAATTGTATGTATTGATGCTGTTTCGGCGTTGCCCTTAGCGGAGTTGCGAGCAGAAGAAAATGCACGCCGGTTTGCAACCATTCAATTATTATCTATCGCCGTGAACATTGGACTAAATGTTTTATTCATGGTCTTTTTATTTAATAAATCACGACCAGAGGAAGGTGTTTTGTTTATTTTAATAGCAAACCTACTGGCTTCCTTGATAAAACCTATACTTTTAGCTGATAGTTTTGGGTTGTTGCGTTTAGGATTGGATAAAGAAACTACAAAAAAAATGTTGATTTATGCATTTCCTTTGGTGATTGCCGGCTTTGCCGGAATTATTAACGAGACCTTGGATAGGATTTTATTGAAACAACTTTTATTTGATCCGAGTGACCCTCTGTCTCTTCGAAACGCTGAGGCGCAAGTGGGTATATACAGTGCGTGCTATAAGTTGGCGATGTTAGTAACCATATTGCTTCAGGCCTATCGTTATGCAGCAGAACCCTTCTTTTTTAATCAATATAAAAATGAAGATAGAAATAAAGTTTATGTCCGAGTAATGAATTTGTTTGTGGCAACAGTTTGTTTTGTGTTTCTGCTCGTTTCCTTAAACATCGATGTTTTCAAATATTTTATCAGAAACGAAGCATATTGGGTTGGATTGAAGGTTGTTCCTATATTGCTATTGGCGAATGTGTTTTTGGGGATTTACTACAACCAAAGCATATGGTATAAACTAAGCGGGAAAACAAAATTTGGAGCGTATATAGCTATAGTTGGCGCAATAATAACCGTTTCAATAAACTGGTTATTTATTCCAACATACGGGTTCATGGCAAGCGCATGGGCAACATTGATAGTTTATGCATTTCAAATGGTATTGAGTTATTACCTTGGTCAGAAGCACTATCCAATTCCATACAACCTAAGAAAATTTGCCTTGTATTTGCTTGCTGCCCTTGGAATCTTTGGATTAACCTACACGTTAAAAATCGAAGGCACCTACACTAGGCTCTTTATTCATAATATATTCTTATTAGCTTATGCGGCTATGATTTATAATTTTGAAAAGAAGTCATTTCAGTTCGGTAATCGAAACACAAAATAAAAAAACGAACTAAATCAAGCATTAATTGTTTTACGTATTAATATCACGTAAATTTGTCCTTAACAATGAACAAATCCTATCAAGCCGGCCCTCTTCTCTCACAAATTAATCTTCCTAAAGACCTTAGGGAAAAGTTTGATTTTGAGGATTTACCACAAATCTCTGATGAATTAAGAAAATACATCGTTGACGTCATTTCAGAAATCGGTAACAGCCATTTTGGTGCGAGCTTAGGGGTGGTTGAACTCACCGTAGCCTTGCATTATGTGTTCAATACTCCTGAAGACCAATTGGTATGGGATGTTGGTCATCAAGCTTATGGCCACAAGATTTTAACGGGTAGAAAGGATCGTTTTCACACGAATCGTATGAAAGGAGGGATTTCTGGATTTCCAAAGCGTTCTGAAAGCGAATTCGATACGTTTGGCGTAGGCCATTCATCCACATCTATTTCAGCAGCTCTAGGAATGGCAGTGGCGAATAGATACCTCGGCGACAAAAAGAAACAACACATTGCCGTTATTGGTGATGGAGCTATGACTGCAGGTCTTGCCTTTGAAGGAATGAATCATGCAGGATTTGAAAAAGACGCAAACTTACTTGTTGTGTTGAATGACAATTGCATGTCCATCGACCCCAATGTTGGAGCTCTTAAAGAATACCTAACGGATATTACAACATCCCATACGTACAACAAAGTGAAGGATGAAGTTTGGAAACTTTTGGGTAAAATTTCAAAATTTGGCCCTGACGCACAAACAATCGCTTCGAAAGTTTCACACGCCTTAAAAGGAAGTTTATTAAAACAAAGTAATTTATTTGAATCGTTAAACTTTAGGTATTTTGGACCAGTAGATGGTCATGATGCAGTAGGTTTAGCGAAAATATTGAGCGATTTAAAAGATATCCCTGGTCCGAAAATTTTACATTGCATTACGAGAAAAGGCGCAGGATATAAATTTTCAGAAGAAGGAAATCCAACAAAATGGCACGCTCCGGGTGTTTTCAATAAAGAAACGGGAGAAATCGTTAAAATTATTCCAAAATCACCGCAACCACCTAAATATCAAGATGTTTTTGGGCATACGATTGTTGAGCTTGCCGAAGAAAACCCAAAAATTATGGGAGTCACTCCTGCAATGCCATCGGGATGCTCGTTGAACATCATGATGCAAGCAATGCCTGATAGAAGTTTTGATGTAGGAATCGCAGAGCAGCATGCCGTAACATTCAGTGCTGGTTTGGCTACACAGGGATTAGTACCATTCTGCAATATTTATTCATCCTTCATGCAAAGAGCGTTTGATCAAGTTTTGCATGATGTTGCGTTACAAAATCTGAACGTGGTTTTTTGTTTGGACCGAGGAGGACTGGTGGGAGCAGATGGAGCAACACACCATGGGGCTTATGATTTAGCATATATGAGATGTATTCCAAACATGGTGGTTTCAGCTCCTATGAATGAAGAGGAGCTTCGAAATTTGATGTATACAGCTCAATTACCCGATAAAGGCCCCTTCTCAATTCGTTATCCACGCGGAAATGGTGTGATGACCGATTGGAAAACTCCACTTAAAGAAATTAAGGTGGGAACAGGAAGAAAGGTTTCTAACGGAGAAGATATTGCTATATTAACTATCGGACATCCGGGAAATTTTGCCCAGGAAGCCATTAAAGAGTTATCAGCATACGATGTATCAGTGGCACATTACGATATGAGATTCGTTAAGCCAATTGACGAAGTGATGTTACACGAAGTTTTCTCAAAATTTAAATACGTAATCACGGTAGAAGATGGGTGTGTGATGGGTGGATTTGGTTCTGCCGTTATAGAATTCATGGCGGATCAAGGTTATCAAGCACAAGTTGTGCGTCTTGGAATACCAGATGAGTATATTCACCACGGGACACAAGAAGAGTTGTGGGAAGATTGTGGCTTTGATGCGAAGGCAATAGTTGGAAAGGTAAAAACACTTCTTGCAATAAAAGAAGTGGATAAAAAATTAGCCCAAAAAATAGGATGAAGATATAATTATGGTAATTTGGACTATAATTTAATTTCATGAACAATCAAAAAACCAATTTTAGCGCCTTAGGAGTACTAACAATCGTATTTTTCTTTTGGGGATTTATTGCTGCGGGCAATAGTATTTTCATTCCATTTTGTAAAAACTATTTTCATTTAGATCAATTTCAAAGCCAATTAGTTGATTACGCTTTTTATGGTGCATACTACATCGGTGCTTTAACACTATTTATTACAAGCTCAATTGGCGGTCGTGACTTGGTAGGTAATTGGGGATATAAGAAAAGTATTGTATACGGTCTACTGTTTTCTGCTTTTGGTGCGGCAGCAATGATTGTGGCTGTTTATGGCAATACGTTTTCGGGTATGTTGATTGGTTTTTTCCTAGTGGCATTGGGTTTCTCACTTCAACAAACTGCGGCTAATCCATTTGCGATTTCTTTGGGAAATCCCGCCACAGGTGCGACGCGTGTGAATTTCACTGGAGGTATAAATTCTTTCGGTACAATGATTGGTCCACTAATCGTTGCTTTTGCGCTCTTTGGCTCATCAGCTGCAGTTACAGACAACATGATTGCAGAATTAGATCTTATTAAAGTAATTGTCTTGTACATGGTGGTGGGGATTTTATTTGTTTTGGCGGCGGCCATATTTGGGTTATCCAAGTCTGTTCCATCTGGTGTTCACGCTGAACCGGTAGAAGCAGCAAATAAGGCCTTGAGAAGCTTATTGATTATGACGGGACTTTTGATTGTTATGTTTACCCCTGTATTTAGTAGCTACAATTCGTCAAAAGCAAAAGCAGTTGCAAAATATGAGACAGCTTTATCCGAAATAAAAAAGGAGCAAGGAGAATCGTTGACCTATACTACCATTTTAGAAAAGGTGAAAGAAATGAAAAAACCTCTGGAACAAGAACGAATGTTGTGGTTATCAGGAGCATTAATTTCAGTGGTGGGAATGCTTTTGTTTGCGAATAGATCTGCAATGAAAAACCCTGAGGGTTGGGGAGCAATGCGTTATCCCCAGTTGGTTCTGGGGATGTTGGCAATTTTCATCTATGTGGGTGTAGAGGTCGCAATCGGGTCAAATCTAGGAGAGTTGTTGAAACAAAAAGATTTCGGAGGGTTAGAAGCTTCTGCGATTGCACCCTATATTTCTATGTATTGGGGAAGCTTAATGATAGGTCGATGGGCAGGCGCAGTAAGTGCATTTGATTTACAAAAATCAACAAAGGCACTTTTAATAGTAGTGGTTCCAATTGTGGCTTTTTGTCTTATTCTTGCCGCAAATTTATTAGCACAAAAAGATGTATCTGCGCTTTATTGGTATATACTGTGCGTTGGTGTTCAGATTGCAGCCTTTTTCTATGTTGGAGAAAATCCGATCAAATCTCTAATGGTGTTTGGCTCCTTGGGCGTTGCAGCTATGTTAATAGGAATGTTTAGTACCGGTCAAGTTGCGGTGTATGCTTTTTTGAGTGGAGGTTTGTTTTGCTCCATTTTATGGCCTTGTATTTTTTCGTTATCAATTGCAGGACTTGGAAAATTTACTTCTCAAGGTTCTGCTTTTTTAATTATGATGATTTTAGGTGGTGGTATAATTCCTCCAATTCAAGGGAAGTTGGCAGATTTGATAGGAATACAGTCTTCTTATGTAATTGCTGTTCTTTGTTTCGGTTACCTTGTTTTGTTTGCGGCATTTGCGAGAAAAATATTAAAAAATCAAGGTGTTGATCTTGAGGGACAAGTAGTGTCAGGGGGCCATTAGGCGTCCTTTGTGTTTCGGATTTGGAAAATATATGAAGTTAGAGAAGAGTTTTTTAATGACTTATTGTACTTTGTAAAATAATTCATTAATTTTACCCAAAATGCTAACTATGAAACAACTTCTTATTTTGTTCATGATTTGTTTGTTATCTCCAGTATTTGGTCAGAAAACGGTAACAGGAATTGTTCAAAACGAAAAAAAAGAACCAATGCCTTTTGTTTCAATTACAATTAAGGGGACGTCAAAAGGTGTGAAATCAAACATACTAGGTGAATTTAAAATTGCAATACCAGATACTGGTAATGTATCGTTAGTGTTTTCATTTATTGGATTTGAGAAACAGGAGCTAAAGATTACCGGTTTAGAACCATTAATCGTAACAATGGTTCAAGAGTCTAAGTCACTAAATGAGGTAGTAGTTGTTGGATATGGTTCCGCCACAAAGAAAGAACTAACTGGTGCGACCTCAAAGGTGGGCGGTGAAGACATAGAGAAATTGAATTTATCTCGAATGGACCAGGCACTTCAAGGTCAAGTTTCGGGGGTTAATATTTCCACAAATTCTGGTTCACCAGGTGGAGCATCGAGCATTCGGATTAGAGGGCTTTCTACATTTGGAGACAACGACCCTCTCATTTTAGTAGATGGTGTAGTATACGATTCTGAGGGGCTCAACGCTTTGAACCCTTCGGATATTAAATCTATTAATGTGCTTAAAGACGCAACAGCGGGGATTTATGGTGTGCGTGCAGCAAATGGCGTCATATTAGTCGAAACAAAACAGGGAAGACTCAATGCAAAACCGAAAGTCGAACTAACTTCATATTATGGTGTTCAATCGACAAGTCGCAAACTTGACTTATTAAATGCTACAGAGTATGCTATAATTAAAAACGAAATGTTTGCTTTTGGCGGACAAGACATGCCATTTAATAACACCGCATTGGGCGTGGGAACAAATTGGCAAGACAGTGTATTTAAAAACGCACCTGTGCAAAGCCATAACTTAAGCATGAGTGGCGGAACTGCTAATACAAGATACTCATTAGGGTTGGGTTATTTTTCACAGGATGGAATCGTGGGTGGGCCTAAATCGCATTTTTCAAGGTATAATGCTCGATTAAACTTAAGTACAGATTTGAGTAAAAAGTTAAAACTCAACTCTGTGTTTTTATTTTCAAATGATTACCGCAACACATTACCGGAAAATGGTATAGGATCCGTATTGTATAATACAATAAATGCTTTTCCAAATGAACCAGTTAGAATGCCTGATGGTTCATACTCCTATTTGGAAGAAGTAAGTGATATTATCAATCCATTGGCACAAATTGCGAATCAATACAATTGGAGTTGGGCGGATAAGTTTGTTGGAAAGGAAGAATTGGTCTATGAATTCAATGAAAATCTAAGCTTTACGAATCGTTATAATTACAACTATGCTCAAGTGCAAAGTAAGGTGTTTTCCCCTTTAGCTTGGTTTGGCCCCGGTAAATATGCAAATACAGCGTTGAATGCAGACCTGGCCTCTCCTTTAGTTGAAATTGCACCGGATGTATTTATAGAAAGAGGAGCTTCTGTGAATGAGGAACGCGCCGGGTATACAGACCAAACATTTGAAAGTTATTTAAACTACGACAAATCATTGGATACAAATCACCGTATTAAAGGAACAGCGGGCGTGTCGGTTTTTCAACGGCACGGAGAAGCGTTGGGCGGAACGGCCTTTAACATTCCTAACAATTCTGTTGAATACGCGGATATTTCAGCAAATCTTGCGGCAGGAGGGTTTCTAAACAACGTATACTCATGGGAATTTACAGAACGGCTAGTTTCGGCATTTGTTAGGGCAGAATATGCTTACCAAAGTAAATACCTTTTTTCTGCTATTTTGCGTCGAGATGGTTCTAGTAAATTTGGTCCAAATAATAGGTATGGTTTTTTTCCTACTTTTTCTGGCGCTTGGTTGTTGTCTGATGAAAAATTTTATAAGGTCAAATGGTTAGATTATTGGAAACTAAGAATGAGTTACGGGGTTTCTGGAAATGATCAAATACCTAATTTTTCATATAGAGCATTATTAAATGGAGAAGGCGTTTATGTATTTGATGATGTTTTAACGCAGGGTGTTGCCATTGGCAGGCCATCAAATCCTGATTTGAAATGGGAAACTACAAGCCAATTAAACATTGGAATGGATTTAACTTTTTGGAAAAAATTAGACCTTACCACAAACTATTTTATCAAAAACACCAAGGATTTATTGTTTCAACCAGAAGTTACTGCAATTTTAGGCTCATATGGTCCTGGAGGTTATCCGCCAATAATTAATGCAGGAGATGTCTCCAATAAAGGGGTGGAATTAGAATTGGGCTATCACACAGACCCAAAGAAGAAATTAGTTTCTGATATTAATTTTAATATCTCAAGAATTTTGAACAAAGTGACGAGTGTGCCAGAGGGGGTAGATTATATTCCTGGCGCCGCATTTAGTGTAGGTGGAGACGTTGCCACGAGATTTCAGGAAGGCTATGCTATAGGGTATTTCTTTGGTTATGAAACAGCTGGAGTTTTTCAAACGCAAGAAGAAATTGATGCTGCAGGTGTTATTCAAGAAGGAGCTCAACCGGGAGATTTAATTTTTGTAGATCAAGACGGAGACGGGAAGATTAGTTTTTCAGATGATTCCGATAAAACATTTCTTGGTTCGCCTATTCCCGATTTCACTTGGGGTCTTAATTTAAATGTTAAGTTTTCTGGATTTGATTTTTCAGCCAATATATTTTCAGCCATTGGAAATGAGATTATTCGTAACTACGAACGTCAACAACCTTTTGCAAATCAATTAGGATATGTTATTGACAGATGGGTTGGCCCAGGAACTTCTGATGAAACCCCACGCCTAACTACCGGAGAAACCAGAAACAATGTGTTCTCGTCTTTTTATGTAGAGGATGGGTCTTTTATTCGCTTGAAAAATGTTCAAATTGGCTATACCTTACCTAAAAAGGTCATGAAGAAGGCAAAAATGGAGTCAGTGCGTATTTATGTTGCAGCAAATAACCTAATAACGTTAACAAGATACATGGGGTATGATCCGGATTTAGGTTCTTCGAATGCGCTTAGTGCAGGGGTAGATTTCGGAATGTATCCGCAAGCAAAATCAATAATGGGTGGAATTCAAATAGCATTTTAATTATGAAAAATAAAGCAATTCTTCTTTTTAGCATCAGCATACTTCTTTTTACAAGTTGCAAGAAATTTTTAAGTGTTGATCCTCCTTATGCACAGGATGCTGAAAATTATTTTCAAACTCCGGAAGATTTTGAACGGGCCTTAACTGGAGCATATGATATGCTTCAAGGGTCTTTTGTTTCCTTTTGGATTGGGGAAATCGCATCTGATAATTCCATAGCAGGGGGTGAAAGTGTTAATGATTCACAGGGCCTTCATCAGATAGACAACATGACGCATGGCGGAGTTAATAATGAGTTGAGAAATATCATGCGTTGGAATTACACAGGCATTACGCGTGTAAACTACATCATGGAAAACAAGGATAACATTGATTTTCCAGGAAAAGAACACATGCTTGCTGAAGCTAAGTTTTTACGCGCTTATTATTACTTTGAATTGGTAAAATTTTTCGGAGACGTCCCATTAATTATTGATAAGCGGATAGGAATCGAAGAGGCGAGACAATTTCCTAGAACACCTAAAGCGGAGGTTTATGCTCAAATCGAACAAGACCTTATTAGTGCGGCTTCAGTGTTAAATCCTGTTGCTTCGCAAAAAGGCCGAGCAACCAAAGGTGCCGCACAAGCATTGTTAGGTAAAGTGTACTTGTATCAAAATAAATTTACAGAAGCCGCATCAATTTTTGACGAGATAAGAAATAGCGGTCTATACAGTTTGATCACAGACTATAGTCAACTTTTTTCTGCTTCTAATGAAAATAATTCAGAGACCGTTTTTGATATTCAATATAGTGGATTAGAAGGTGGTAGTTACGATTGTTTGATTTGTTTAGAGGGAAATGCCGCTCCAGGTTTTCAGGGGATTCGTCAATACACAGGTCCTGTTTATGGAGATGGAAACAGTTATAATTTACCCACTCAAGAATTATACAATGCCTTTTCACCCATTGATCCTCGTCGAGGTCATACCATTTTAGACATTGAAGCATTTATTGCCGCTCAAACTGATCCATCATCCATTACATATGCCATTGGAGCTGGAGGTCATACCGGATACTACAACAATAAATACATAAAACGCCAGGGAGAAATTGGATTGCCTGATAATGACCTGACGAGTCCTGTGAACTATCGAGTAATTCGTTATGCAGATGTACTACTCATGGCAGCTGAAGCACATTTTAACCTTGGAAACAATCAAACTGCACAACAACTTGTAAATCAAGTGAGAGTAAGAGCAGGCGTTCCGGGGATTCCTGTTCAATCATTAAATGATATTTACAAAGAGCGAAGATTTGAACTTTCGGGAGAAGGACACAGGTTTTTTGATTTAGTAAGAACAGGTCAGGCAGCACAATTCATTGATGGATTCGTAACAGGAAAGCATGAACTTTTTCCTATTCCACAAGTAGAAATAGACCTAGCGGGAGGAAATTGGCAACAAAATTCAGGTTATTAAAAAAAGTATTATGAGAGCTTTATTATTTTTTATAGGATTAATCGCATTGACTTCTTGTCACAAAAACCCACAATTGGGAAATCCTCCTTCTGATGAAGATGCTAGTTTCACCTTTGCTCCGTCGGATACCAATGCCAACGTTATTGTTCTAACCGCAACCAATCAAAACATTCTGTGTTCTTGGGATTTTGGAAACGGCATCAAAAAAGAAGGAAACAACGTGGTGGCAAGCTACCCATATGCGGGAACTTACACTGTGAAGTTAACAGTTTTCAATAAAGGAGGAAGTAAAAGCACAACTCAACAAATTGTTATTGCACAAGATGATTTGAGTCTTTTAAATAATCCATATTACAACAAATTAACAGGAGGAGCAACAGGACCTGGCTACAAAGTATGGCATGTAGATTCTGTATCATCAGGGCACATGGGCGTGGGGCCAGATCCAGAGAGCGCACTTGGACCGATACCAGAATGGTGGTCGGCAGGAGCGAATGAAAAACCAGGTTGCGGATTGTATGATGACCGCTATATTTTTTACTTAAACGGCTTCAAGCTCGACATGGTAAATAACGGAGATGTGTATATTCACAATTCATTAGCGGCTCAATTTCCGGGATCTTTTCAAAATCTTGGAGATTTTACAGCTCCGTACACAGATCAATTACAAGGTTCGTGGTTACTAACGGAGGGTGATCAAACAACCATTTCATTGTCTACAAATTCATTTATGGGATTTTATACAGGTGTAAATGAATATAGAATATTGGATATAACGGACTCTACTATGAGTTTACAATACAAACACCATGCAGGTGGACTGATGTGGTACTTAAAACTTTCAGCTGAATAATTATGAGAACAACTCGCAACGTAATAGGAATAATCACTATTTTCTTTATAGCTCTTGCCGCTTGTAAGAAAAAATACACAACTCCTGATGTGGTCTTGCCAACAAATTTACAGACAACAATTAGTCATACCTCAGGAAATGTCTCCATTCAAGCTTCCGCGCAAAACGCTAACTTTTATTCGTTTACTTTTTTTGAAAATGGTGATTCAACTCGAATTGAATCTCAACAAGGAACGGCAAGTTATACGTTTAGTCAAAGTGGGACGTACACTATTAAAACAAGAGCGCATACCACGCAGTATGATTTTATTGAAAAAATTGATCAAGTAATAATATATGTCGATTCTGCAGTTACAGGTGCACCGACTGAAGGATATAGCACACCGTTGACTTATCCGGGCTTGTCGCTTGTTTGGAACGATGAATTTGATGGCACCACACTCTCTTCCGATTGGACTTATGATATTGGAACAGGAAGTAGTGGCTGGGGGAATAATGAGTTGCAATACTACACGAATGACAATGTTCAGGTTTCAAATGGATTGTTGCAAATAACAGCAAAATCAGAGAGTTTTAACGCACAAGATTATACCTCAACACGAATTAAAACCCAAGGTTTAAAATCTTGGAAATACGGAAGAGTGGATGTCAGAGCCGCTTTGCCATATGGAAAGGGAATCTGGCCAGCAATTTGGATGTTGGGAGATAATATCACAACCGTTGGATGGCCGGCTTGTGGTGAAATTGATATTATGGAGTTGATTGGTGGTACGGGATTAAATGACAGAACTGTTCATGGCACAGCGCATTGGAGTAATGCTGGTGCACATGCTTCATTTGGCAATAGCAGAAGTCTAGCTAGTGGGAAATTTGCAGATGAATTTCATGTATTCTCCATTGTATGGAATCAAAATTCAATTACGTGGATGTTGGATGATGTAGTTTATAACACCTTAGATGTTACTCCGGCTGAATTAAGTGAGTTTCAAGAAAAATTCTTTTTAATCATGAATGTAGCAGTAGGAGGAAATTGGCCAGGAAGTCCCGATGAAACAACAGTTTTCCCACAAACTATGTATGTCGATTATGTCCGTGTTTTTCAATAAAACTGTAATTTAGCATCAGATTCTAACAGTCGCTACAGCTAATTTAAACATATGAATTACAAAATAGAATTCGACAAATTTTTTTCCTATTCGTTTTCCTTGGATTGTTTAATATTTGGGTTTGAAAATGGTCAAATACATTTACTACTTATCAAGCGGAATATGGATCCTTTCAAAGGCGAATGGGCAATACCAGGCGACCTTGTGTATCCTGATGAAGACCTTGACGAAGCAGGTAAAAGAATATTACATGATTTAACTAATTTAGAAAAAATAAAGCTTCACCAGTCTCAAACTTTTGGAAAACCATCACGACATCCTCAAGGGCGCGTAATCACCTGCGCTTATTTCGCTTTGACAAAAATGGAAGAGGTAAATGCAGTTGCTTCCTCCTGGGCGACAGAAGTAAAGTGGATTCCTGTTCACAAAATTGGCAAACTTGCATTTGACCATAACGAGATTTTATCTTCTACTTTCGATATTTTGAAGAATAAACTTTCAAATGAACCATTATGCTTTGATTTGCTGCCGGAAAAGTTTACCTTAAATGAGTTGCAACAACTTTATGAGTATGCATTTAATACTGATTTGAATAAAGCTAATTTTAGAAAAAAAATAAAACACATTCCATTTATCTCGCATGATGAAAAACAGAAAAATGTGAAACATCGACCAGCAAAGCTTTATTCTTTCGATAAAAAAAGGTATAAGGAATTAGTTGAAAATCAGGAGTACGCTTTCAAAATGTAATTTTTACACTAATTATTTTATACTTATTGTATTTTATACTATATTTACCCAAATAAATCTTAACTATGAAAAAAATCTACTTATTATCCGCAATTGTATTTTTAGCGATAAATACTTTTGCACAAATTGAAGGAACGTGGCGTTTAGCGCCAGCAGCTGGTTCCTTAGGTGTAGGGCCAAATCAAGGAGATATATCTTGGTGGTCGAATTCTGCCGGTGATGTTTCACTTAGGGCATGTTTGTTCGATGATTCGATCAAATTTGATGCAAATGGAATAATGACGCACTACATGGATGGAAGCACTTGGGTTGAAGGTTGGCAAGGTTCTCCAGATGCTTGTAACACCCCTGTTGCACCGCACGACGGAACTACAAATGCCCCTTTCACATATACATACAATTCAACCTCTGGTGAATTAACAGTAAATGGTATTGGAGCACACATGGGACTTGCGAAAGTAATTAATGGCGGGGAGCTTACGAGTCCTGCAAATGCTGCTTCTAGTATTACCTATATCACT
>Ga0172372_10001726_pt1 | contig 33747 bp, 46 predicted proteins | sample LakKiv5m_2_FD_114544 | JGI IMG/M metagenome (GOLD analysis project Ga0172372, IMG submission 114544) | Freshwater microbial communities from Kabuno Bay, South-Kivu, Congo - kab_092012_9.5m | ecosystem: Environmental > Aquatic > Freshwater > Lake | place: Democratic Republic of the Congo... | reverse complement strand
TGATGAAGTCATCCGGGCGCACGACACCAGGCGGCGTCGTGAAACGGACGATCGAGCCGGCGGTCGACGCAATCTGGCTGAAGGACCGCACCCGCATGCCGGCATCCAGGAATGCCACCCAATCCCCTGGGCGGACTCCGTAGGTGTCGGTCGCGATGGCCGCCGTTTGGCCGTCGAACATCCCGTCCGGGATCCGGAGGGCACTCGTGGGCCGGGGCATCCAGAACGACCGCCCGGCTGCGTGATCGAGGGTCCAGCGGAGTGCGGTCGCGATCTGCTCGCCCACCTCGATGCTTCCCGACTCCCGCTGCATCGCCCCGATGTCCTGGTAGGACTCCTCGATCGGCTCGCGACCGAAGCCGATCTCTTCGCGGGCAATGGACACGGTCACCGTCCCGGAGGGCTGATCAAACTGGGCCCCGAGGGGGAACAGTCGCGGAGCCTGGGAATACCCGGCCGGCACCGGCCCGGCTTGCCACTCCACCCCGGCGACCCGCAGCGACCACAGGGCCGGCGAGGCCTCGACGTGATTGACGGTGAACTCGCAGGCGTCGGGATGGATCCAGCGGAGCGTCCGCTCCTCCAGCCGCCCGACCACCAGCGGAACCACGGTGTCCGTCGGCATCGGCCACTCAGGTTCCGCGTCCTCGAACACTTCCCACTGCGACCAGTCCCCGCGAAACACCAATTGGAGGCCACCCCGGATCCGGGCGCTGGCGCGAGCGCCCCAGAGGACGGCCGCCGGCCAAAGGGGCACCGCCACTCGGTCCTTGCCGCAGGCGTGGAGAGCGGCCTCAAGGCGTCGAGCGTCACCGTCCTGGGCGATCAGCCCGAAGCTGGTCCGGGTGCGGAGGTGGCAGGCCAACGCCCGCCGTTCCTCGCGGTTCGACAGTCCGGTCTCGACGTGGGCCATCACCTCGAACTCGCAGCGGAACGGCCCGCGACCATCGTGCGGCAGGTCGAGGATCCAGAGCGGACGCGACTGGTAGGTGGTCTGGATCATGTCTTCGACCACCGGTGGGAGGTGCGCTTGGCCATGTCGACGAACCAGGTTTCGGCCTCCTGGGAACCCGCCCAGCGTCGGGCATCCTGCCGGCTGTCGAACGTGGCCACGTTGACCTGGGTGGATCCGCCACCCGCGGCCGCGGCCACCGGTGCCGAGGCCACTCCCTGGCCCGACCGCAAGGCTTCGAGGTTTTCGAGGCCAATGCGGGAGACTGAAGCGGCATCGAACACGTACTCGCGTCCGTGAACCACGCCGGCAACCTGGCTCGCGGGCATGTCGCCCGTGTAGCCGCCCTGGGCGAACCCGCCGAAGGCCGCGACCGCCGCGATGACGGCCGCGAGACCGACCGCTGCGGCGACGCCGAAGGAAGAGATGGAGGTGAGGATGGCCCCGGGGGCCTTCGCTGTCGCATCGACGGCCCCTTCCTTCGCCGACCAGAACATGTTCTTCGCCGCCATCAGCGCCCGCTTGGTGATCCACTCCGTGAACATCCGCGAAATGGCCGCCGTGACCGCGCCCATGATCGGCCCCGCGATCGAGCCCAGCCGCGAGGACCAGTATTCCGTGTCCCCGATCAGCTTCTGGAGTCCGCCGGACACCGAGTCGACCGCCGTCCCGATGACTGAGGTGAAGGATCGGCCGATGGCTTGGGCAGTCGTGCCGAACTGGTTTTCGAGGCCGGTGATCGTTGCCGTGACTTGGTCACTGACTGAGTTCGGATCCGCTCCGGCCGTGCCGATGGCCGTGTTCACGCTCCCGAGACGCCCCTGGAAGCCGTCGACGCGCTGGCCGATCTGCTCCCGTTCCTGCTCGGTCAGCCCCGGCGCGGCGGCCCTCTGCTGAAGCAACGCGATGATCCGCTCGATCTCGGCGCGTTCCTGACGCAGGAGGGCCAGCTTCTGGGCGTACTTCTCTGCGTCGTTGAGACGGAAGTCGCCCTCGATCATCGCCCGCTGCCGCTCCAACTCCGTCAGCCGGCCCGCGGCCTCCGCCTCCAGGCGACGGAGGTCCGCGAGGGCATTGGCAATCGGCACCTGGGGCTTCATGCCGTCGGCCACCCGCTTCTCCGCTTCGGCAGTCGCCTCCCGGGCTTCGAGGATCTCGCGCATCCGCGCCGAAAGCTCGTTCAGCGCCGTCAGGTCATCGCCACCCGGAGCGATCCCCATGAGGCTCCGGCCAGCCTGGGTGGATTGGTCGAAGAATCCGTCGAGCCAGCGCTTCGAGGCCTCGGCGGCCGCCTCGATCTTGGCCGTCGAATCGCCGAGGGCTTTCTCGTCGTAGGCCACCCGGCCGACCTGGACGAGACCAAGGTTGGTCCCGAAGAGCGTGTTCACCGCCTTGATCTCGGCGTTGATCACATCCTCCAGCTTGCCGGCCACCCAGTTGATCGAGATCACCATTCCCTGGGCCACCTGGTCCATGACGCGGAGCGCCCCCTGGGCCAGCATCTCGAACACCGAAACCACGCCGCGCCCTGCCAGCTTCATGCTGCTGTTGATCGTGGTCAGGAGCGCGTTCCCGATCCCGCTCCACAGGCCGGGTCCGGCGAGCCAATCGAGGAGCGCACGGAAGGTCCTTCGCGCGCCCAGCTGCCCCAGCTCGAAGCCCGCCTGGATGGTGAGGCCGATGAACTCGTCGAACCGGCCTGCCTCCCAGTAGTCGAGGGCGATCCGCACGAAGGCCCCCGCCTTCTGCCCGGCGGCCGTGAGGTCGACTCCGGCGAATCCCTGGACAATCGCATCAAGTGTCGGAGCCAGCTGGTCGAGGATCCCCGCGAAGAACTGCTGGCCCTTCAGCTTCAGCTGGCTGAACCCGTCGCCGATGGCATCGAGGACCTCCGCGTTTCTTCCAAGGACTTCGGGAAGTCTGCCAAGGGCGCGATCCGTCCTGGAAGTGTCCCCGAGCGCATCAAAGATCTGCAAGAGATCGAGGCCGCTCTTGCCGAAGACCTCCATGACCAAACCGGCGCGCGTGGTCGAATCCTCAATCCCGTGCAGGGCCTTCCCAACGGCCAGGAGGCGTTCGTCCGGGCTGAGATTCAGCAGGTCGCCCACATTCAGCCCAATCTGCTTGAAGGCTTCGGCGGAAGCACCCCCCGTCTGCGCCGCTTCAAACAGCGCCTTCTCCAGTTTCGCGAACGTGGGCAGCACCTGATCCGCACCGCTCCCGGCTTCCGCGAAAACCGCGCGAAGTCTCGCCATGCGCTGAAAGGCAACCCCGGTAGCCTTCGCAGTGTCGACGAGCCGACCGCTATCCTCGATCACCTCGGACAAGCCCGAAGCAATGGACTTCAGCCCCGCCGCGGCCGCTCCGACAGCGATCAGGGGCCCCGCCAGTCGTCCCAGCGACCCAATCGTTGACTGGGCAACACCGGAAACGGCCTGGAGGCCGCCGGTCACGCGCCCGACACCGTCGAGACCGAGCTGGATCGTGAGTTTTTGGGTGGCCATGTCACATCCCCGCCATGCGGCGGAACTCCTTCTGAATCCGCCGGGAAACCGATTCGCCCTGGCGGGAGACCATGGGGGCCACGGCGGCCACGATGGCGTTGGTCTGGATCATCGCCTTCTCTGCCGTATCGCGGACGGCGGCAGCATCGAGGAGATGGAGCCAGGCGAGCGACTCGCCCAATGCCTGTTCCCGGGTCAGGCCGGTACGGAAGCAGACCTGGGCGACGAACTCGGCGAGGGAGATCCGCCCGCCTGCCGAACGACGCTGCCCGGGACGAGACGTTCCATGCGCTCGGCCCGACGCTGGAACCAGGGAACGAAAAAATCGGCGTTGATCCGCTCGCCTTCCGTCACGATGCGCCCAAGGGAATCAGGGCGAAGAGTGTCACCCCAGCCCTCGGGTTTGCCGCAGAGGATCTCCGCCATGCGCGGCTCGTTCTCGAGCACCCGGGCGAAGGCCTCGTACTCGCGCACGGGCAGCATGCGGAGGGTGATTGGTTCGATCGATCCGTCCCACAGGACGGCGTCGAGGTTCTGGATGCCGCCGTTGAGGATCTCGGCGGTGGTCGGTCCGGATTCAGGTTTCGCGCTCATGGTCTGAAATCACGCAGCGGGGCCAACCGATCCCCCGTCGATCGGGCTGTGGAGAACACGGGCCTCGATCGGGACCGTGACGAGGGCGTCGCCGTAGTTCACCTCGCTGGCCACCTTCAGGACGACGTAGTAGTAGGCCTCGGTGATGACAGCGTCGGCGTGGTTGTAGAGCTTCAGCTCCAGCCAACCCCGCTTGGTCAGGGATTCAAGCGGGGCGAACGTCGTCGAGGCGTCGTCCAACGCAGCAGCCCGCTCGATCATTTCGAGGACGAACGGACCGAACTCCTGGAGGGTCAGCTTGATCGTCGTCTGGCCCTTCGTGTGGATGACGTCGTACAGGACCTTCCGGCCCGGATTCGGTGCCCAGACCTCAATCTCCTCCTGCTGGGGATTTGAGCCCGCCTCGGCGATGACACCAAGCGTGACCCACTTGGGATCGCCTGCGCCAGGCTTCACGCCGCGTCCGGCAGTACCGGGAGCCGGCAGCGTAAACGGACCATCCCGGAAGAACCGGGCCTGGGTACCAATGACGACGGGTGCGAGGGGAAGAGGCATGGCGGGTACGTCTTGTTCGAGCGCTCCGCCAAAGCTCGAACGTCAATTGCGCTTGTAGTGCATCCAGCCGAACAATCGAACCGAGGCCCAGATGCAGATGCGCGTGAACCGTCCCGTCCCTGTCACCACCATAGCTTCGAGAAAAACGGCATCCGCCGCTGCGCGTTTGGCGACGCCCTCCCGATATAGGCAATCGTGGACGACGGCAGCGGCGGTGTAGCTCCCGTCGGGCGGGAAGAGGTTCCACAGCCCGCGGGGCACGCTCGCGAAGTCCGTCTCGAAGCCGGCCGGCACCAGGATCGAAGGCGGCGCGCCCTCGACCGCGGAGGCGTAGAGAAGGTCCTTTGCCAACCGCCAGGTGCGCGGGCCGACCTTCTCCACCACGAGCGGAGTCCAGAACGCCGGAATGGCTCCGAGATTCGTCACGGCACCGGATTCAGACCTTTGGCGACGCCGGCGGCAACCGATTCCGCGAGCGAGGCCGCTTCGGAACGGTAGCCCTTCACCTTGAGGGCGTAGGCCCCGTTGGTGTTGCCGGTGAGTTCAATGCCGTCGATCTGCTTCTGGAAGATCGTCGATCGATACTCCCAGCCGGCCGGGGACTTGATGGAGGTGCAGCCGACGACCAGGGCGGCCGAGGCGGCGACGAGTGCAACGAGCTTGATGCGCTTCATTTGAGGACGAGTTGGATGATGATCTGGGCGCCAATGGCCATGACTCCGAACGCGCCCATGGCTCGGAGCTGAAAAGCCTTCAGTTCGTCGACGGACTTCTTCACCGCCTGGAGCTCGGCAAGCAGCCCGCGGTTCTCGTCCCCGATGATCGTCTCCAACCGGATCAGCCGGTCGCGCATCTCCTGGTCGCTCATGGTTGCACCGGGATGAGGGTGATCTGGATCGAGAGGTTGACGACGAAGCGCTGCACGCCACCGGTGCAGCCGAAGTTCCGGAACCACGGATCGAGCAGCTCGAAACCGCGATGGGCTCCGACGCGCGGATCTGGCCGGCCGGTCACGGCCTGGATGACGTGACGGACAGCCTGCTCCGCATGGATGCCCGTGCCACCCGGGGCGCGGTTCACCTTCACGTTCTCCTCGATGATCACGGGAACGTACACCTCGACGACGGCCGCGCCCGTGGGCGAGGAGTCGACCACGGTGCCCGGCTCGATCTGCCAGACAATCAGGAGCAGGCCCTTGGTCCGCAGTTGCTCCTCGCGGGCCGGGGTCTTCGGGTACGTGCCATCCTCCTTAACGACGGGGACGCCAGAAAGCGAGGCAGCCGCCGAGAGACGGGTCGCCACGTAGGCCTGGATTGCTTCGAGGTTCACGCGAAGGCCTCCTCTGCCGCCTGGGCGAGCTTCCGTTCGATGTCCCCGAGGATGGCTTTGGCGCGGCCGGAAATGGCGCGAGCCAGCACCCGATCGTCGTCGCCCCGGCGTGCCCATTCCGATTCGTTGTCCGCGCGCAGGTACGCCAGCACCGGGTTGTCGAGGCGGTCGACGAAGTCGCCGGTCCTCGGACCACCCGAGACCCACGCGGGCACCGTGCCGCCCAAGGCCAGGACGCCGGCAGCCCATCCGCGCTTGGCGCGCCCCACACGGTCCTGGGCACCGCGGATGTACGCCGAGAGGGCCTCGTGATCGAGAGTGAGGACGGGTTCGTACTTGGCAGGTACCCGACCGCGAGCGTTCCGCGCTTCCTGGTGAAGACTTGGCGCGAAGGGAACCACCCGCTTCCCAGCCAGCGGGCCGTCCGCGAGTTCGTCGAGGGCTGCCTGGAGGCGGACGTGGTCCCGGGCACGCACCAGCTTCCGCAGGCGTCGATCCTCGAACTCCGAAGCCTTGAGCGGGCGAACCGACCGAAGAATCTCGGCCTTCACCAGCTTCCGTCCTTCGCCGCGGGTCCGGGGAGGCGTCAGGTGCATCGCCTCACGCAGGAGGAGGCGTCCTTGGCGGCGCATGACAACCTTGGAGTCCTGACCGATGTCGCGGACGTAGCGGACAATCGCCTCCTGGAAGTCGGCCAACTCGGGAACGTGGAGGGTCGGATTCATGGTGCCACCTCCGCCGTTTCACATCGGTAGACGATCGCGATGTTCGAAGGCCGGTTCTCGACCTCGACAATCCGGTAGGTGAACCCGCTCGCCGCATCCTGGAAGACGTCTCCGACGCCAGCACCAGCCGGGGCCTGGGAGCGCAGGACATGGATCCGATCCCCGAGGGCTTCCGCCTCCCCATGCCGGAACTCCTGGCCATCCGGCGCGTCCTTCTCGACCAGAGCCGTCACGGCCTCGCCGGTGCGCAGCAACGTCAGGCCGACACCTCGGGCCACGAGGGACGCGAGGAAGCCTTCAACCCGTGCCTGCTGGGTCGGAGTCACGTTCCCTTCTTTTTCCTCGTTTTGCGGACCTGGAAGCCGTCGACATCGTCAGGGGCATCATCCGGCTGACCCGGATCCGGAGCTGGTTCAGGGGCCGGTGGAACTTCTTCAGGGGCCGGCTCGGACGTCGACTCCCCCTCCGGCCGTGGCACCACCACCGGCGGCGTGGTCGAAGCAGGGGCCACGGCCTCGGGAGCCGTGCCCTTGAAGCGGTGCCGCAGGATGCGCCCGGCTCCGCTGTCCCAGAACTCGATGCTCTCGAACTTTTCGTGGGACGTGGCCGCCCGCAATGCCTTGAACGCCCGACGCTGTTCGTCCAGGGGCGTTGGCGTTGCAGCGAGAAGCTCGACGATCTCGCCGCCGTGATGGATGCCGATAGTGATGGCCGTTCGCATGGCGTCGGGGATGGAAGCTCAGGATCAGGGCGTCACGATGCGCTTGAGCGCGGCGACTTCGAGTGGCGCGTAGCCGTAGTTGCACTCGATGACCTCGGTGACGTTGTCCATCTTGGCATCGGCGAACATGCGGTACTCCAGCGACAGGTTGGTGTCTTGATCGGTCACCACCTGGTACATGAGGACGGTCTGGGTGAGGACGGGGTGCGGACGGATCGGCGCGAAGCCGACAGCCAAGGCCGACGGATAGACGGCCATGCCGGCCAGCTTCTCGGTGCCGTTGGTGGGGAGGAGCGGGACCTCGTAGGTGTCGAACCCACCCACCCGGGGAACCCGGCCTTCGCGGACGGCGTCGGGGCTGCCGTAGTTCTGGTTTCCGACGCGACTGTCCTTCAGGAGGTTTTCCATGAAGGTGCCGTCGAGGACGAGCCCGCGGGGCGCGGTCGGCCAGTTGGCCTCCCCGCAGAGGCGCCGGAGGGTGAGGACCTCGTCGAGGTCGAACGCGGTGGCGCCCAGGGCACCAATGGTCGTGCCTGGGAAGTTGGCGGCGGTGACGACCGAGAAGATGTCGGCCAGCACCTCGTCAGCGAGCTTCTCGGCCTCGATGGTGACGAACTCCTCCTGGGAGAGGAACGGCTGCCGATTCCATTCCGCGGAAGAGAGGGACATGGCGCGGTAGCGGCGCTTGTCGACCGTCAGCTCTTTGGTCTGCAACGCCTGGTTGTTGACGGTGTTGTAGCCGTTGGCGGGGTTGAAGAGCGTCGAGTTGCCGGTCGCGAGCGGGAAGTACGGCACGACGACCTTGTCGGTCCCTTCCAGGGGGACGTTCTCGAACTTCCGGGCAAAGGCCATGATGGGCACGATGCGGTTCTTGAAGGCGCGCATGGCGGTCCGGAGAAGGACGTCGCGCTTGAGGGCGGCAGGAATGGTGATGGGCATGGGAATCGAGGATCAGGGGTGATGGTGGGGACGCGCGCTCAAGCCTGCTTGATGAGGGAGCGAAGCTCCTTCTCGTGCTTCACAACGAAGGCCGCCTTCACCTTGGGATCGGTGATGGCCTCGTACTGGGCGACGAGGTCCGTCGGACCCGCAGCGGCAGGCGTAGCGACGCCCTCCTTCCGGATCCCGTGCTGGGCCAGCTCGGCAGACACGCGGCGCTCGAAGTCCCGGTCGGCTGCGGCGAGCTTGTCACGCTCTCCCTTCAGCGCGTCTCGCTCGGTGGTGAGGCTCTGGACCGTCGACGCCTCAGCGTCGCGTTCTGCGAGCAATCGGGCGTTCTCCGCCTTCAGTCGAGTGACCTCCCCCTGGGCTGCGGTGAGGTCCGCCGTCAGGCGGGTGTTTTCGGCAATGATGTCGTCCTGGCTGGGTTTGCTCATGGCGTGGTGCGTGCTGGTTCGCGCGTCACCACTGGGGGAACGTCAAGGGCTAGGACGCCCGCCGCCGCACCTTCGCCCGCAGCCCCCCCATCGCGAACTCCCGATCCCCGACCCGGTCCGCCAGCGAAGCTTGTGCTGACCACTCACTGGATGAAAACGAGATTGATCAAGATCTGACCGCCAACCATGGCGTTCAGAGCGAAGCGCCAAGGCGAGTCCCATGGATCAAAGGCAAGAGCCTGAGCGAAAGTGATCGGCAGGTAGTGTCCTATTCTTGCCGTGAATCACGGTCGGCCCTGAATCCAAGGATCACCCATCTCACAAGCCCGACAATTCCCCAGAAGGCGACGGTGAACACTACAACGTACCCAATTGCAACATTTAGGTTGTTCGAGGTCTCTCCGCCCACGAAAAAGACCACCAGGGCCATGATAATGTTGATACTGATTAAGAGCCGCTTCCATCCCGTGCTCATGATTTACCTTTTCTCAATTGGTACGCTACTCCGACCTTCACGGCCTTCAGTGCGGGGCGCACCGGTGAAAGCTGAAGGATTGTAATGAACTCCTCCGGTTCGCCGTACGCCCACGCGTAGCATCGACGGGCCTTTGGGTGGCCGGTGAGATCAAATACCTTCCCCTTATCCTACGGTATCGTTTCTCCGCGGCATACCATTTTGACGTGGTTGGATGCGCTGTGAACAGCGGAACACCCGTGGAAATGCTCCACCGCCATCTGGATACGTTCCATGTATCCCCTACTCCCAATAGCTTTCAATGAGTTCGGAGACGGTCCACGCGCTGGGTTCGATTCCCGCCGGTTGAGAGGGTGAATGCGTATCCTGCTATGCGTTATGCAAAGGTTGTAGTTGGCGAAGTTCAGCGCGATCGCAGCCTCGAAGTGTTCCAGCTTATTTGAAAAGATGTTGGTTAATCGTGTCAGCCGGCGGCAGTGCTTCCGCAGGGTGGGGTTCTGCTTTCGATATGGGTCGTGCAGATCCGGTTCACGTCGGGCATTCCAGCAATCACGGTGCGGTCTGTCTTCACCACTTGAGCCGGACTGTACCTACTGGCAATCAGCCTCTGCTGCGAGCGTCAAGGGTTCCGCCTCCCCATCGCCCGCAGCACCCCAATCGCGAACTCTCGATCCCCAACCCGATCCACCAGCCCACGCGACACCCCCTCGCGCCCGGTGAACTTCTGTCCCTGCATGGAGTCGTCCAAGAGCCCCGGCCGGGCCGACACGACGGCGTCCCGGAACTCGGCGAAGGTGGCCTGGATCGACGACTGGATCTGGCCACGTTGCTCCTCGCTCAGGCTGGTCCCGGGAAAGCCAGCCGCCTTGAACATGGCCTCGCGATTCTTGAACAGCTCGACCTTGATGCCGGCCTCCTCGAACACCTTCGAGTAATCGTACATGCCGGCGAAGACGCCGATGGAGCCGACAATGGCGCTGCGTGAGGCGATGACTTCGCTGGCCTGACTGCCGATCCAGTACGCGAGACTTGCCATCATGCCGCCCGTCCATGCGATCACGGGCTTCTTGGCCGCCGCACGCCGCACCAAGTCGGCCACCTCGGGGCCGCCGGTAAGGAACCCGCCAGGGGAATCCACGTCGAGGAGGATGCCGGCCACGTCCGGGTTCCGAACGACGCCGGCGAGCATCTCCTGGATGTTCTCGGTGGCTTCGAAGTCGTACCAGAGCAACTCAGCGACATCGGGCCGCCGTGCGAGTGTCCCGTGGATCGGAACGACCGCGATGTCGCCGGCCATGGACACCTTCGGCTTCAGCTCCTCGCGAAGTTCCCGGTAGAGCGGATGCTCCGCCGCCTGGATCAGGTCGCTCAGATCGCGGGCGACCAGCGACGCAAGGCTGCCATCGGACATGAAAGGGAGGTCCGTGAGCAGTCGGCGGACGGTGTTCGGCGCGATGGTCATGCTTCCTCTTCCTTCTTGGGCTTTGCTTTGCCGTCTGGCTTCTCACTGGAGCCGTCTTTTCCCTCGGGTCGGGGTGGTGGGGCCTTGGCCGCGTATCCGAACCGGGTAAGGACCGTTTCGACCGGAATGCCGGTAGCCTTCGAGATCTCGCCGGCCCGACCAATGACGTACTCCTCCTCCCGGAAAATCTGGTCGATTTCCGTCTGCCAGTCCCGCCCGCGCGAGCCGTAGTGCTCGGATCGGGTCATGAGGCCCGACGCCTGATCCTCCCGGTCCTGGGCCGCCTCACGGCCGGCATCGATCGTCGCCTTGGCGGGACGGTTGAAGGTCACCCGATGCCATCCCTGGGGCGCGGGCAGGCCGTCGAACTCGATCCCCCAGGCGATGACCCGGACCCACACGAACTCGACCAATCGGCACAGCACGTCGCCCCGCTGGTCGAACTTTCGCTGGGCTTTCCCGATCACCCCGCGCACGGACGGGCCGGTCAGCTTGGTGTCGAGAACGAACGCCGGCGGCAGGTCGAGGCCGGCGATGAAGCTCGCAGCGAGCGAGTCGAGGAAATCGATGTACCCGGCATTGGGCCGGTTGCTCTCCACTCGTTTGAACTCCCGACCCTCGGGAAGGATCGGAATGTCGCCCCCAAGCATGTCGTTCCGGGAGAGCTTCTCCTCCCCGGGCGTGGCGTCCTCGGGCGGGGCCCCGTCGCCGACATCCTCGTCATCGCCGGTCTGACCCATCGGCGAGAGGTTGAAGCCGTGGTCATCGTCCAGCGGTGCCCCCTCGATCACCCCGAGGAGTGCCGCGTTGTGCTTCACGGCAAGCTTCTCGAAGGCCTGGATGTCCTTCGAATCCCGGATGTCGTTCAGCCCGCGCCGGAGAGGCGAGATTCCACGATAGACCGACGACGGGCTGGGATCGCGGACGAGCATCATCTGGCCCGCGGGCACTGTGATCGGTTCCGAGTCCTCCGCCTGGATCATGTACCCGGTGACCCTGCCCTTGGCATCGAGGGCGACGCCATCGATGGCTTTTGTGTCATTCGGCTCGAATCCGCTGCCAATCCGCCAACCTGGGATGATCTGCAGCTGCGGGAATCCGGCTTCCGCCGTGATCAGGGCCCCGACGTCCCCGTCGAGATCCACGCTCTGGCAGATCGACGACTGGAGCGCCCAGAAGTCCATCTCCGGGCGGTTGTAGAAGTCGGCACGCTTCGCCCACTCCGCGAAGTAGGCCTCGTAGACGTCGTTGACCGCGTCGTCGCCGGTGTTTGCCTGGGGCCGGATCGGCCCCGAGTACAGTGACAGGAGGTTGACCGCCAGGGACGGCAAGCCGCCGTTGTCATACACGGCACGGGCCAGCGAGGAGAGCATCGTCCGCTCGACCCCGCTGACATGGGTGCGGACGCCCGCCATCACCCCGAACGGTGTCAGGGGCGAACGGTCGGCACTCTGCCGGAGGGCCTCGAAGTAGGCCCCGTATCCGCCGCCACCGAAGATCGTCGGGCTGGAGTTCGACGACGCCCTCGCACCGGTCCGACGGGAGGGACGCGCCGATGGAACCGGAGCCTGGGCCGCCGGACTGCGCCACGCCTTGGGAAGGAGCCGTTCGAAGAGCTTCATCAGTTCCTCGCACGGTCGAAGGTCACCCGAAGCCGGCGGATCTCGCGGGGAAGCCCGGGGTTGTTGGGATCTGGACGGGCCTCGATCCAGCGCAATGCCCGCCCGGCCAGCTCCGTCACTTCAGCCGGCGAAAGCCCGTCGGGGATGGCGAACTGCACCGAGCCGCCCGCCTCCGCGGTCTGGATGATCGTGCGGCCGTTGCTGACCGAGCTCTGGAACTGGCCGACCAGAATGGCCTCGATTACCGCCTTGGCGGTCGTGCCGGCCTGCGTCGCCCGGAGTTGGGCCGCCTGGATGAACGTCGTGAGGCTGATGGCCACACTGGACGGGGGACGTCAAAGAGAAACATCCATGGCGGAGTCAGAAACGCGCTGGATGAGCCAATCATGAAGGAATACCGTCGAGAAAAAGCATCCCAATGACCGCGCAAACCAGAGTCACCAAGTTCGTCGCAGCTACCCTTGTCATCGTTGCCATAACGACTGGCTGCACCACCTCGTCAGGCCTTCGTCCGTATCGAGGACAACAGGAAGACTGGCCAGTTGCAGCAGGTGCCGTAGCTGAGGACATCGAAGGGATACCAGTTTACAGAACGTTTCCAGAACGGCCCTACATTGTCTTAGGAACATTGAGCGTCAGCGGAGACCAGTGGCAGGTAGGCTTCGTTCACGAAAGCCAAACCCAGATGCTAAGGAGGGTGCTTAAGTCGGCAGTGCGTGAAGCAAAGAAGGCAGGGGCGAACGCGGTGATTTACGACGGTCAATCGAAGTTCCTCTCAACGGTTTCGGTGCGGGACAGAGGTGCCAACCTCGACGTCGTTCCGTTGTCTGGGTCCACGGCTTCCGTCATCGCGATTCGCTTTAAGTGAAAGGGCATTCCCCGATGCGACTGCATACCACCCTCTTGGTCACCCTGCTTGTTGCAGGGTGTGCACCAAGGCCGAACCCCCAATTCACAGGTGAGAACCCGAGCTACGCGGGAGTAGCCAAAAGCTATCCGAGCTTGATCCCATCGATCTCGAAACTTGGGCAGAATCGGCCGCCCGTAGCCAAGATCGAGGTTTTCTGGAACGATCAACTGCCCGCACAGAACTTCAAAATGGTGGGAGTGATCACCTCGACTCACAATCCCCCGACTGACGTGAACGATCAAATGATTGAGTTCAGCAAGCAGATCGGAATGGATGCAATCGTCCTCCGACCTCCGGGCACTGTTAGAGTACTCGGAGTTCCAAAGCGGGTTCTATCTGCGACCGTCTTCGTGAAGGAGTAAGAGGCATCAAGTTCGGGGGATGGGTTGTCCAACAAGCCTCGTCACCAGCCCGACCATCATCACCTGCAATTCGCAGTCCAGGTAATGATTGTCCTCGTGGCGCTGGTGCCAGCGGTAGCGGACGTGCCCTCGGACGTCCCGTTCCTCGACGCGATGCTCGGCTGAGAGCTGCTTCAGGTAGTCGCGACCGACGTCCCTGGGCACGGACCAGCCTGGGAAGGTCCCGGTCAGGTACTCGAACAAGAGGTCCTTCATTCCATTCGAGGAAAAGCGGTACAGCGGCAGCAGCTTCCCCCGTCCCGCCATGGCCGTGCCGGCGGCCGGGTCCACCCGGGTCTTGTCCCACAGGCTGCGGAAGGTCTTGTTCGTCCGGGGATCCCGCCGGAGGAAGAAATCGGCGGCGTCGCCTTTGGTCGGCTTCCAGCCGGTCTTCCGGCAAAAGCGGTACACGTCCGACGCCTTGAAGCCGGAATCGATCAGGCAGTTCGACGCCGGGACGTTGTGATGGAGGGCGAGGGCCTCCAGCTCGATCTGCGAGTTACACCGGCCGTAGCTGACCAGGCGCGTCAGTCCCCCAGGCCCGAAGGCGCGGACGACGTAGTAGTAGTGCTCGCCCCCCTTCGCCTGGCGATCGACACCCATGAACCGGCACAGCTCGTCGGGCCACGTGTCGCCGAATCGGTACTGCCCCCGACGCTCCAGGAGAAACTCGAAGTCCTCGATCTCGCCCAACTCGTCGCGCCAGGGCTCGCCGAGCGACTCGTTCACGAACGTCTTCATCGGGGAGACGTCCCCCGCCTTCGCGGCCGCCCGGGCGCGGAGGAACTCCTCGACCAGGGAACGCCAGCGGACCCACCAGGGGAGGAGCGCATTCCACTTGAACGACACTCGATGCCGCGGGGCGTGAGGGTTCATCGCGACATATCGACCGCCCCGCGCGAGCGCCTGCCGCTCCGCAGGGGTGTCCCGGATGGCGTGCCCGCAGGCCTTGCACTCGTACCGGATCGAGGCCGTCAACCGGTCGAAATCCCACTGACCGCCAGGGCGCGTGGTCTCGTTGGTGTCCCACTTGAGCTGTTCCCACACGAGCGGCTGGAGCGCGGCGCACTTCGGGCACGTGATGTGGAACACCCGCTGGTCCCCGGCCTTGAAGGCGCGATCCACGGCGTCCCCCTCGCGGTCGGGGGTGCTGATGATGACCGTTCGGGCATTCCAGAAGGCGCGCGTGCGTTTCAAGACGGTGTCCAGGGCCCCGGGTGGGTAGTTGCGGACTTCATCCAGGAAAAGCCACCGGATCGGCTTCGACTGGAGCTTCGACGGGGAGCCGGCCCCGACGACATAGAACGGCATGGTCGTGAACTGGAACTCGCTCGATTCGGACGCGAGGAGCGATTCCGCCACGGGACCACAGGACTCGAACGTCGGGCCGAGTCGATCCCGGACGAACTGCTTCGCCTCGTCCTTCGCGGCCATCACCCACATGCCGGGGCCTGGATCCTCCGCGATGGCCCAGCAGGCCAGCGCCATGATCGTCTGCGTCTTCGAGGATTGGGCGCTGCACTGGATCGCGATCTCGGAAACGTGGTTGTTCGCGAACTCTTCCATGGGCGCCCGCACCCACGGCGAGGAGTCCGACCGCCACGGACCAGGCATCGGCGACGTGTTGTCGACGACGACATGCTGTTCGCACCACTGCCATGGGGGTCGTCGGTCGGGTGGCCGAAGGCTCGCGGAGAAGCACTCAGCTACCGGGTTCATTGGCGGGAGTCCCAACCCGGGCACCGATCTGATGGAGTTGGCGCATGATCTCGTCCTCCAGGTCCTTCAACCGGGCCTCCGCCTCGGGGACGGACACCCCGACCACGGATGGCGCGACGAGGTGGATCTGGGTGACCACCTTCCGCACGGCGGCAGCCAGTTCGGCGCACCACTTCTGCACCTCGGACCGCGACCAGTACTCCCCCCGCGAGACGCCCAGGGCGTGCTCGATCTTCTCGATCTGGACCGCCACGAGACGGGCCTTGAGGCTGGAGGCGTCGGCGTCCTCATCATCGATCGCCCCGGCATCCGCCAGGAACCGACGCCAGGCCACCACGTCGTACCGGCCGTCGGGCCGGGTGCCTGGATTCCCCTCGACCTTCAGGTAGCGGGAAACCGTCCGGCGGTTCACCCCGAGGATTCCCGCGAGCTCGACCTGGTTCTTGGCGAAGGGTGGGTCCGTGGACTCGCCGCCGGCCAACACCGACATGACCTGCTTGACCGTCGCCGCGGGGAGCGGTTTGCCCGAGGTGGCGAGCTTGAGGATGGCGCGCTTGTGGGCGCGAAGCAGAAGTTCGGCCTGCTCCTTGTCGAGGAATTCAGGCCGGAAGGTACCGGGTTCAGGCGTTGGCGTGGCGGGGTCCGCCATACGCCAACGGGGACACGTCAAGCAACGGGCATCAGCAGGACGCCGGTCATTCCCTACTCGCTGACCGCCCGAAGACGAAAGAACCTGTTTGGCTGGTCTTTGGAGTATGTGCCGGGGTTGGCTTCGACCCAGGTCACCAAATCGGTACTTGATTCAAGGATGATTCGAACAGGGCCAGCCGCATCAGTGGGGATAACAACCGTTGAGTTGGGCAAGGTTGTCGGCTCACTTCCTGGCTTAGCTATCGCAAAAGTATAGGCCACCCCATTCAAGCCATTCCTGTTTTTGGCCACGATTTTGGTCAAACCAGTCAGCTTGTGCCCGACGGCCAGCGGTGTTTCTGGAGTGGTGAATCCTTGATTAGGGGGATTCCCACCTGAAACCACGGTTCCGTCAGCAAAGTGCAACTGCACCTCTCCCGGCCACTTGGGATCCCCTCCGTGAATGCCTACCACTGTCACGATCTGGTTGGTCTTAACGTCGATGGACGCCTGAGTTCCTTCCGCAGTCGTGGCCTTTGGAACAACGAGAGTGACAAGAGTTCCCTGAGCAGAGATCTGCGAGGCCAACCCGACAGCAAAGGCCAAAAATGGCAGAAAGCGGATAGATTTCATCGGACCCACGAAAACGACCGCACATTGGTGTGTCAACGTTAATCAACCTCAAGACGAGCACGTCACTCGCCTCCCCTGCCAGTCGAATTGGCTCAGCAATTCTGGGCCTCTACAGATACAGCGTCGCGCTCCCGGTGACCGGGTTGTGCCAGATCGAACCCCGGCGGAGTCGACGGGGGCGATGGAGCCGGGCGTAGGACATCAGGACGATCAAGGAGAAGGCGGCGTACCAGATCCAGACAGTCGAGGCCGGCGGCAAGGGTTGGGGATTGGCAATCGCGTGGGCGGGCGAGGGATCACACTCCTGCGCAGTCCGCGTCCGGCTCCACAAGTAGTCCATGTGCGTCATCGTTCATCCTTTCATCTGACGCTCCAGCATCAGGCGGAGCGTTGACCGTGGGCTGACCCGGGCGATCTCCCAATTGCGGAGCGTCGCGTGAGGCACTTCCAGCGCCTCGGCCGCCTCCCTCTGCGTCAGTCCACGGTCCGCCCGCCATGCCTTCAGCTGGCGGGCGAAATCGTCTTTGCGCTTCTGTGGTACCCGTTGGCCCATGTCGGTCAGTAACGCACCAAACTTGTTCGTTGGAGTCAAACAGCTTACGCCCCCTGCCGACCACGGACCCGAGCGGCGGTCGCCTGGAACTCGTCGGAGAGTTGGAACCAGGGCATCGTCGGCATCCGGTCCGGCAATTCGCGCCTCGCCGGTTGAGGCTCCCGGATCCTGGCGTCCGCAACCCGCACTGGCTTCGCCTGGGAGCCACATCCAGGAGTCGGACGGGGGGCAGGCCCCGGGCGCGGCTTCCGGGCCGTTCCCGAGCCTCCCTTGCGCCAGTACATGTTCGAGTAGAGGCACCCCCGGAACTCGTGGAACTGGCCGAACAGTTCCGGATCTGCTCCGGCCACCCAGTGGACCCACCGGGATCCGTTCTTCCCGAGCCACTCGCGGGAGCCGCGGACGTGAACCAGCCAGGCGGCCGCCCGGGCGTCCGACAGGATGCCGGACGGAACGGTGAAACCCTGGGCGGCCGCCGCCTCGACCTCCCGCTCCCACGACAACCACGTTCCGTTCTGGAACAGGACTGCCGGTGCGCTGCCCTGCGAGGAGAGCGAGCATTCCTCCGTGACGGGGAACGGATGGCGCAACTGCGGATGGACACCTCCTACCGAGGCCCATCGCGCGTGAATGACGACGCTGTCCGGAAGCCGTCTGGCGAGCCGGTGGATCTCATTGACGTCATCAGACTTCATCCAATGGACGGCACCATTCGCGGACCAGGCGAGGCCGAGGCCGTGAGGGTTGACGACGGCGATCTGGCGGAGCGCCCGCAGCGACGGGCGATTCGAGGATGGGCAGACAATCAAGCAGCACATGGGAAGAGGGGGAAAAGGGGGGCGGTTGCCCGCCCCCTGGCGGGTTGGGTGTCAGAGGTTGGCGTTGGGGAAGCGGGTCTCGAACTTCTCCGCCATGGCGAGGGCCGAGGTGCGGTACTGGCGAAACTCCGCGTGAAGCCGCCCGAAGAGTCCGAGCGCGCACTTGTGGGTCGGGGTGCGACGGCTCCAGCCCATCACCTTCCAGAGCCGCTCGAGCGCCTCGCGCGAGTTCGCGAGACGGACGATCTTTTCGGAGCGGAAGAAGGGAGGAACCTCCTTGGAGGCGACCACCTTCCGGCAAAGCCCGAACACGGTGGCGAGGTGGTGCATCAGCTTCGACTCGCTGAGGGTTCCGGCGAAGGCGCGGAACTCGACGGCTTCCCGGTTGTTTGGAGCGAAGGCCTTCCGGAAGTTCACCATGCCCCGGCCCGTCATGTTGCAGAGATCGACCAGCTGGCGTCCGTCGCTGGTCTCCAGCATCCGCTCGAACGTGGCCTTCGATTCCGCCGTGAGCGGGTGGGAGTAGTTGTTCAGGTGGCGGCCGGTTCCGGTCTGGGCGTAGATGGCCCAGCGGTGGTTGTTCGCGAACCGTGCGAGGCGGCGCACGAACTTCGCGATCTTCGTCGTGTCCACCGGCTCACCCGGCATCAGGCTCCGGATCCCGACGGTGATGTGGCAGCCGCAGGAGTCGTTGACCTTCGCTCCGATGGCGTGGAGGAACCGGACGAAGCTCAACAGGGCTTCCAGTCCTTCGATCCCCTTGAGGACGGGCGATACGAACTCGACGGCCATGTAACCTTCCTCCGCCCGGATGGAGGCATCGGAGTCGGCGCGCCACGTTGCGCCGCGGAAGTGCGGGGCTTCCACGATCCGGCCGTTGGCTGTGCCGGTCATGACGGCGAGGCCGGAGTGATAACCCCCGCGACGGATGCCAGCGGACACCGGAACCATCGTTTCGAGTTCGACCCCGAACTCGATGTTTTCGGCGAGGAAGTCAGAGGGCATTTTTGCGTTCTTCATGGTCTTGGAGGCGTTGTTGCTGTTGCTCACTACACCTCGTCGCGTGCGCTATCAGCGCACACCCAGACAAATCAAAATCCGCCCCTGAACTCATATTTTTCCCGCTCGATTCCCGTTCGGCAGGAAGGCCATTCAGTTGTCCTCCAGAGTGAGTTCCGGAGTGCCGACAGGCGCATGCGCCCGCTTGGAATCCTGGATGGCGACGATCTCCGCGCGAAGGTGCGCGTCCCGGACAATCCACTGGGCCGGATCCGGGTCCATGCTCGCGGCATAGATCGCGTTTAGGCACACGTTCCGGATGTCGCCCCCTGACAGGCCCCGCGACGCCATGGCCAGCGTGCGCAGGTCGGCAGCAACGCGCTCCCCGTTCGGCAGGTGGAGCCGGAGCAGCGCTTCCCGCTGCTGCCAGTCCGGCAGCCGGAACTCCACGTGACGAGAGATCCGCCGGAGCATGGCGGGGTCGTAGTTCTGGAAGAGGTTCGTTGTCAGGATGGCCACACCATTGAATCGATCCAGCTCGGCCATGAGCGTGTTCCGGTTCTGGTTGATGCTCGTCGAGCAGGATTCCCCCGAGGCCACCCGCCTGCTCACGAGGCTGTCCGCCTCATCGAAGAACAGGACCGCACCTTCCTCGGCAGCCGTGCGGAAGGCGCGGACGATATGCTTGGCCGTGTCCCCGAGGTATTTCGACACCACGGCGGAGTAGTCGACGCGGAACAGGGGTCGGTTCAGTCGCCGGGCGATCGCTCCTGCGGTCATGGTCTTCCCGGTCCCCGGCGGGCCGTAGAAGTTCAACACACAACGACCGGCGTTCGGCTCGATGCGGGACAGGCCCCACACCGCCTCCAACTGGTCCGCCACGAGGAACCGGTGGAGTGCGATCTCCACTTCGCGGCGGATCGCGTCCGACAGGATCATGGTCCCGAGGTCATGGCGCGCGTCCGGGAACTCCAGGACACCGACCTCGCTCGGGCCAGCCGGCCGTTGGCCGCGGCGCGGGTTGCGGTTGGATTCGCGCTCAGGTTCCCCCTGAGGCAGTTCAATCTCGTCGTTTTCGTTCGGCATACGTTCGATGGGTCTACGGTTTTGGTTGGAGAAAGGGCCCCGGCCTCCCAGCGAGTGGGAGGCCGGAGCGTTGGGTTACGGGCAGGCCACCACGTCCTTCACGCCCTTGGCCGAGAAATGAGCGATTGCCGCTCGCTTGGCCTCGCCATAAGTCCCGTTGAACCAGAACACATGATCGAGGTAGTTCGCGGTGTCCCATGCCTTGCTCGGGCAGAAGGCCCAGCGGCCATTGCCGCGCGGAGCCTTGAGGTGCGAGGCGAAGTATTTGTCGGTATCGATTCTCGTTTTCACGTCCACACGCGAGCAACCACCCTCGGCACCCTCAAAACCAAATCCTTCACTGAGATTCATTTTCCTTCATCGGGTGGGCCACCCCGGTCGAGGAGTTCGTTGTACGCCTCGGTCTCCTCGAGGCAGCGGGGGCAAAGCTGGCCTTCCATCTCGGAGGCCTTGAAGGGTTCGCGACACACGGAGCAGCGGAACCGGATGTCTCGCATCCACGCGTCCTTACCGGCGGCGAGGCCGAGGAGGTCGACGGGCACCTGGATGCACTCCCGGCCACGGCGGATCTCAGCGAAGCGTTCCCCGGACTTCGGGGCCCGCAGGATGCTGACGACGCACTCCACACCGGCGACGAGGAACCTCTGATCCTGGGTCGAGCTCATGCGCGTTCCTCAAAGAAGGTTCTCCTGAGTGGGCTTCGCCGGGGCATTCACGAGGATCTCGCGAGCCACGGTCTTGTACGGATCCGGGCAGTCCGGATTCTCGTTCGTCACCTTCGCCCCCTCCGCGAAGAAGTGATCGAAACCGCGGCCGAGCTGCCGACCGCGGAGCGTGTGCTTGTCCAGAGCAACGTCCGGGATGGCCCGCTGCTCCCGCTTGCCGAGGTAGAAGCGGACGCACGCGTTGTCGACGGCCCGGCTCTTTCGGGCGCGGCACAACGCCATGACGGCATGGACGAGGAAGAGACGCTCCGGCTTGTGTGGGTCGTCCTTCTTCTTCATCTCCGCGTAGTTGGCGTACAGCGACCGCACAACGACGGCCGCGTCCGGCTCGCCGAGGCCAACGTCCTCGGACGCGATGATCCGAAGCCGCTTGAACGCGTATTCGCCGTACCCGGAGAGGTCGAGTTCGGTGGCCCAGAAGAGGGCATCGTCCTCGTCACCGCGACGGATGCACTTCTGGAGGGCGGAGGCGACTTCGCTCATCTGATAGCCGCCGGTGGTCTGCAACTGGCCGAATGACTGGAATGGTTTGCTCATGGTATGTGCGCTAGTAGCGTAGTTAACGGGCGTTGAAAGGTGGGTTCCGGGGAACGGAGGACAGCGGGGCCGGCGTGAAGTGCATGTCGAGTTCGATGCCGATGCCATACGCGCCTTGGAGGGCCGCGAGCTCCGAGATGTCGATGTAGCCGAACTCCGGGACGAGGCCACAGACCAGACCGAAGGCCGTGTCCGCGCCGTCCCATTCCGTGATGTACCACGTCCAGGAGCCGACCGGGTCGAAGAGCTTCACGTGGACGATGGCGTCCTCCGCTCCCTCCTGGGCACCAAGCGCCGGAACCTGGGCGAGCCGCAGGCATTCCCGGAACTGGGCCAGCTTCCGTGGCCCGGGACGGACGCCGTTCTGGTAGGTGGAGCCGAGCCGGGGTTTCCGCTCGTCGAGGATGGCTGCGAGAGTCTTTTTCATGTCACGACGCGAGCAGCCACCTGCGGCATGCCCAAAACCAAATCCTTCACTGGTGTTCATTTTCTTTCCTCAGACTTGGCAGTAGCCGAGTTCCCGAAGGCTGACCCACCCCCGCACGCTGGATCCGCCGGGTTGGCCGATGATCAGGTGATCGAGGACTTCGAGCTTCAGTAGGTGACCGGCCCGGATCAGGTCACGGGTTACGCGGATGTCCGCTTCACTGGGCGAGGGGTCGCCGCTGGGGTGGTTGTGGATGAGGACGACCGCGTGGGCGTTGGCCATGATCGCCGGCCGGAAGACCTCACGGGCGTGCACGACGACCTGATCCAGAAGCCCAATCGACACCAGCGTGTGCCCGATGGCGTGCCGCCGGGTCGACAGCATGATGGCGTGCAGGTGTTCCTGTCCGGAGCGGAACAGCGGATCCGCGCCGATGTTCTTCCGCCAGTACTCGGCGACGGCTTCGGGGTGATCGAGGGTGAACCGGGTGGTGGAGTAGTCAGGGGTTTCGCACAGGACCAAACTGTCCGGACGAACGATGATCTCGCGGACCCGACGGCGGGCAATCTTCAGCGTCTTCATGACGCGACGCGAGCAACCACCCTCGGCAGGCCCAAAACCAAATCTTTCACCCCTGTTCACTTTGTGAACCGGGCGTGCGGGGATCACCACGGGACGTGCAAGGTCACCTTCGTGATGCCCGCGTAGTCTGCCTTCCGAAGGCCACGGGTCGAGTTCACCTTGAGGACGCCGCCGTTCTCCACGAGTCCCCACTTCCGGGTCAGGATTTGGAGGTCGCGTTCCTCGGTCTCGGAGTTGCGTTGCCCCGCCTGCCCGCCTGGGGAAGTGAACGTGTCGCCGAACATCAGGCAGTAGCGGTCGTTCCGGAAGCAGCGCCGGTGCCGGTAGGCGTTCAGCGCCGAGAGGTCGTAGTCCATCTTCCCGACAAGCCGCTCGTCGTTCCGGAGGTTGTGGCCGCGAAGGAATCCCTGGGTGGCCCCGAGGACGAACCCGGACAGCGCGAACGGCTTCAGCCCGGTGTAGAACCGGATGCCGGTCTGGTTCGGGGCGAACCCGAAGAGGAAGCACCCGCAGTCGGCCGCCATCCGGGCGGTGCCGTCGATGATCTCGTGGACGAGGTCCGGATCCTCCACCTTGGCCTTCTCCCCGAGGTTGGTGAAGCACCGGGCCATGTAGAGGACGTCATCGTCCATCACCATGAACGCCGGCTCCTCCCGCATCGCGTGGTAGATCCAGTTCAGCTTTGGCGCGAGACCGCGAACGCTGTCGGGGTGCGGGAGCAGGCTGCTCCGCGGGAGCGTCTGCGCGTACTCCTCCACCTGGCTCTCCGGGATGCACACCAGGCACTCCCGGAGCATCCGGTGGGTTGTGATTGTCTTCGCCCGCGACATCGAGGGAACGACGATTTTGACGGAGGGCATGGAGGAACCTCTTGAACGGAACACAGCGTCCGACGCCGACGCCGGTCTTCTTGTAGGATTTCTCGATCTGGACGCCGCAGATCGTCTGGAGGAAGAGGAAGTCGGTCTCGTTGTCCACGAAGACGAGGACGTAGTCGTGGGTCTCGCCGAGCTTCGGGGTCATCGGGTACTCGGGCGGAGGAGCGGCCGCCGCTTCCTCCTCGTCCGACAGGATCCCCGCGAGCGTGCGGTCGAGGCCCGCGTCGTCGAGCTGCTTCAGGAGGTCCTTCAACATCTGCCCGTCCTCGTCAGCGAGTTCGGCGATGTGGTTGTCGGCGAGCAGGTGGGCCAACTCATCGGCTTCCGTGGCGAAGTCTTGGACGTCGCATGGCACTTCCGTGAAACCGAGCTTCAAGGCGGCTTCCCGCCGGGCGTGCCCCGCCACGATGAAGCCCGACAGGCTCGAAACGATGATAGGCGCGCGCCACCCCTGGTGCTCCAGGATCCGGGACAGCATCTCGATCTGCTCGGGCGGGTGCCGGTTCGGGTTCTTCGGGTGCGGCTTCAGGTCGCCGACCGGCACCATCTGGGTGAAGGCGCAGTGAATTTTCATGGGACTTTCAATTTTCGGTTCCGGCGCACGAAAGGTGGTCTGATGAAGGACCTGCTGGCCTCATCGCGAAAAAAGATTCCTTCCATCATCAACAGGCGCATCGCAGCGGGCATTTGCGCGGCCATCCCCGGCGCTGGGAGCGGCCTTCCTGCTCGTTTGATCCGTCAGGGCTGGTCCTGAAGGCCTGAACACGAACCAGCGGAAGAGAGCGAAGTTCCACGCGATGCCGACGGCCATCGCCGCGAGCTTGGCGAGGTTCGCAGGTCCGACGGCAACCGCGCCGACGAGCTCGACCGCAGCAGCCAGGACACCGACCTGGACTCCGTACGCGCCAACGATCGTCACCAGGCCAAAGCGCAACGCCTGGCTCCAGGGCCGACCGCTCGAGCGGAATGCCCGCCGCTGACCGAGGAAGGAGATCGGTAGGATGACCGAGGTGGAGGCCGCGTGCGCTGGTCCGACACCAAGGCCCAGCGTAAGCCCCCCGTTGAACAGGGCGAAGTCGAGGGCAGTGGTCAGCGTGCCGACCAGGGCGAAGCGGGTGAGGGTGTTCACAGGCCCATCAGCTTCAGGATGGAGGGCTGGGGTGGTTCTGGAACCATCCCCAGCTCGGGAAGGGCCAGCAGCAGCGAAGTTCCTCGCCTGCCGATGACGGCGTAGCCATTCGTCCCGATCTGGCCGACTTGATCGCGGGACAAGACCAACACCTGCGGACGAATCCGAACGATGTCGTTCGATAAGTGCGAGGCCGAGTAGCCAGCCCAGGTCCGCTTCAGCGGGAGAACAGCGAACTCAGGGTGAGGAGCAACGCCGGTCAGGTAGTGGAGCAGCGGCTCGCCCGAGAACATCGATGTGGGGCGGGCGGCCCGGATGGCAGGAACCCACGCCGACTCAACCCCGCCAATGCTTGTTGAAACGGTTCGGATGAGCCGCATCTGGTGCGCGGTGAGGCCGATGCAGACCAAGCCAACGACCAGGACCTCGACCCGCGAACGCACGGCGAGCACAAACAGTCCCGCCGCCGGGATCCAAAAGTGGATGTGGTAGTAGCTCCACGCCGGTTGATGCAGGGAAAGAACCAGGACCGCGAAAGCCAAACCGCACGCCCACACGGCGACACCCCGAAACCACAACCCGACGACGGCGCAGAGAAGCAGCAGGCCCGAACCGGAAGCCCCCCACGCTTCCCAAGCAATTGGGTGGGGAGGTTTGGCCGAGTGGGATTGGGCGAAGATCGACGGCTGGACGAGGCCAGAGAGGATCGAGCCTGCCAGGCAAATCGCGCCGCAGGTCGCCGAGGCAACGAGGAACCGGCTCAAGACGCCGCCCTGGAAGGCAAGAACCACCGCCGGAACGAGAGCGAACGCAGCCGTAGGCTTGAGGGTGATGGCGAGGGCCGCGATCAGACCCGAGATCCAACACCGGAGGGGTGTCGCGGATCCGGCCATCAAAAGGGGGATCGCCGCAGCGGTGCCAACCCCGACGGCTGGAGCTTCCATCATGACCGAGGGCATCAGGACAGCGGCTCCGGCCTGTGAAAACACGAGCAGGGGGAAGAGCACGCCAGCCCAAGGCATGCCTTTCCGGGTGCACAGAAGCGTGGCCACGATGGGAATGGAAAGCGTCAGGGAGAAACAGAACGCCCGGATGAAATCGAGACCGGGATGGAAAGAGGCGACGCCCCGAAGTAATACGGTGAAGAGCCAATTCTGGTCGTTCCAGGCGGAAGGAATGCCGCCATGGCTCTGAACCAGGGTGAGTTTCGCGAGTTCCATCCCCTCGTCACCGCCAAGGCCCCTACCGGATCCCATGGCAATGGCGGCGGATCCCAGGACTGCCCAGAGGAGGCTCGAAGCCACCACGGGGGCGATCGCGCCCCGTTCGACGGGCTTCGACTCATCCGCGGTTTCCTCGAACGACGAGAGCCAGGCGAGGCACAGAAGAATCAGAAGCGTGATCCCTTCGCCGTGGTCCCGGAAGAAGGGCGACCAATCGCTCAGCCGGCCAAGACAGGCGCACGGTTCCTTAGCCCCAGTGAGAAGGCGAAGTGTGTGATACCCGGCGAAAACAGCGGTGAGGCCTCGAAGTGCGAGGATGGGAGTCCTGCCCGGGCGAAAGAGGGCAAGCCCAATGACTACCTCGGCGGAAATGGCCGCTAGGATGACAATCCAATTGGGTCCCCCCAGGAGCGTGTCGGGCTGGTGAATCCACTTCGGACCCGATACCAGCCCGACCGCTTTGATGGAGGCAGTCGCCAAGAGGATGACCGACGCGAGTGCCCGATGTGCGCTCAAGGTTCTCGGAGGTTGGACTACGAGCGGGTTGAGCAGGACGAGCCGATCGCACCCGAAGCGGGGGTGTTGTAGTTGTGCGGGAACTCGTCGTACTCGTCCTCGCAATTGTAGAACCAGCACGTGAAGTAACAGGTGATGGTCCAACTCGTGGAATGCAGCTGACCGCTCGAGTAGCCCCCGACGGCAGCCATGCTGGTCGTGAGCGGAGTGCAGTACGCCTTCATATCCTGGCCGTTACACTGCCCAACCGTGATGGGAGCCTGGTAGCAGGCTTGCGGGACGCTGACGTAGCATCCCTGGGATGCCTGCGTCTGGATGGGGGCACCGAGGGCCAGAATGGCCACGGCGGCAACGAACCCCTTGAACAAGGTTTTGAATCGTTTCATTGGATTCCTACCGATCCTTTTGCCGTTTGTGTCGAGTCACCGCGATGGCAACAGCCGCGGCGACTCCAATCACTCCAACCCCGATCCACCAAGGGCCGGACTTCGCGTTCACGATCGGCGTCAGTGAAGGTACTTCCCTGATGGTGCCGCTCGGGTCCACGACGTGCTGAGTGCGGTTGGAGTAGAAGATTGCGAACTCCCGGCCGTTCTCGCCCAGGAGGGATGGGGTGTAGCCTTCCCCATCGGGAAAAGTGCGAGGAGCGAAGGACAGCTCCTGGAAGTAGAAGGAACGGGTGGAAGGAACCCCATCGATGGAGAGGTTCCATCGCCGGGGGAACCCATTGGTGTCATGCGCCGAAAGCTCGGTGATCCGAGACGAGACTCGGTCCTGCGTCTTGATGGAGTAGTGGATGCGGACGGGAAGACTGTTCGAGACCTCGATCCGGCCGGTGATCTTCCCCCCGGCCAAATTGGGTGTTTCCGCCGTGGCCTCGAACGCGAGGCCATTCCAGAGGATGTTGGTTTCCGCGACGTGGAGGCCAAATCGGGTCCGGTAGGACAACGAGCCCAAGCTGCTTTCTGCCGTGGCCTCCGGCGCCAAGCGTCCCGTCGCACCAGGGACGAGCCGGAGGGGAACGGTGTCCGCTCGGGGAATGGCCTGAACCATGTTCCCGGAGAAGGACCAGGTCATCTTCATGGACTGGCCAGCAGCCACCAGGGTCTGGTCGTCGGTGTTGGGCTGGTTCTGTAGGGAGAACCAGGTTCCACCGGCCTGAATCCCAAACTTGCTCGACTTGTTCGTCTGGCCGCTGGTTTCGACGACCACCCCTTCCACGGGCGGTCTCATCGAGATCATGTCCTTCAGCCGTTGAACGGGGTCCGCATGCAGTCCGGACGCGGTTGCCAATACAAGGGAGAAGGCTTTCAGGTTCATACCCATGCGAATACAAGGAACGTCAAAGCCACTCAAGTGGGGGATCTCCCTATGACTCTCTTCAAATTCCTGCCATTAGGCACTTTACGAGTCTTGCGGTTCCATGCATGCGCTTGCGCCCGGTTCGAGATTCCGAACACCTTCGAGGCCTTCGACGACGACAGCGACAGGACCGCCTTGCTGGTCCCGATGCGGCGTGCAAGGGCGGAAAGCGATGGGGATCCGTCGATGATGCTGGGATCCATCACCCAGGCGAGGGCGAGGGTCCGCCGACCGATGATCTCGGCCATCTTCTTCGGCTCGCAGCGTCCGACGGTGACCATCCATTGGAGGACGCGTCGAAGCGCGATACCCATCGCGGCGTAGTCACGTTCGGTGAGGTCGGGGCATTGCTCCCCGAGGGCGCGCTCGATCGTGTCCCAGTCGAACTCGCCCATGCGGCCGTCGAGCGGGTCGAGGTGGCCCGAGTGATCTTCGTGGAATTCAGGTTTCATGGTTCAACGTCGGCTTGGCCAGTCGCAGTGGATGATGCCCCCGGTCTCATTGAGGCGTGAGGTGATGGAAGGCCCGAGGCTCTCGGCGAGGTCCTGGGGGCTGAGATTCGCGATGACGATGGTGTCGGTGCGGTCCGCGTAGCGGTTGTTCAGCAGCTCGAAGAGGAGGTTGCCCTCCCACACCGTTTCTCCGCGCTTCCCGATCTCGTCGATCACCAGGAGCGAAGGCTTCCGGTGCGCATCGATGACCTGGAGTTCTGTCTCCTTCGCCTCCTTGCGGTACGTAGCCTTGAGGGTGGCGAAGAATCGCACCGCGGACGTGTACAGGGCGGGACGCCCGTCCGCCGTTGTCTCGATCATCGCCTGCACGGCAAGTTGGGTCTTCCCGTTGCCCCGGGTTCCGCACAGCGCCCAGGTGGAACCTTTACCGAGCCCGCTGCGGATGATGGCGAGCTTCTGCACCCAAGGCCCGTCGAAGCGGACCGTGGCGGCGAAGTGCCGTTCCGGGACGTTCCATCCCCGCCGTGCGGACTCGACGGCGCGCCGACGAACCTTCTCGGCCTCGTTGCGCCGGAGCTCCTCCAACTCCCGCTCGGTCGCGATGCGGATGCCGCGGAAGTCGGGCATGTGCTGGTCCGGGGTGGAGGTCATAGGATTCGAGGTTGGACGGACTCCTGGATCTCGCGTCGCTCCCCAGCTGGAGCGCGGCCTTGGATGCGCTGCTGGGCCTGACGCTGCTGCTCGTCGGTCCACCATTTCCGCAGCTTGGGCCGCCAGCTCTGGATCGGGTTGCCGTGGCGATCGACCCAACCCGAGGACTCGAAGTGGTTCCAGAAGGCCTCGGCGACGTCTGCCGGCACGCAGCGCAGCTGCGCCTCGGCCTTCACCTCCTCCAGCGTCGGGAAGGTCTCCCGCGCGCGTTGTGTGTGTATGGCATCTTGGTTGGGTTGGGTACTGTACGGTAGCTCCGCACGTTCGCCGTTCGTTACGCGAACGTTCGGCGTAACAGGGGGCGCACCCATCTGCGCGGTTCGCTTCCGTTCCCGGTATGCGCGCATTCGCTCCTTGGACTGAACACGCTCGTCAACCAAACGACCGGCGTACTCGTGCCAGTCATGGATGCAGCCGTCCTCATCGAGCCACCCGGCTTCACGGAGCGACTTGGCGAACAGCTCGGCGTCCCCACCGAAGTCAGCAGCAGCCGAAATCTCTGCGGGTTCGAGAGCCGAAAGATCGCCAGTGGGGCAATAATCCAGGGCCCAAAGCCAGAGAAACGTCAGGTGCCCAGCTGCCTGGGCGCGGGGGATACGGAGCCGGTTGGCGAGTCGCGCCAGCTTCGGATGTCTCGGAAGAGTCTGGTGCAGTTCAATCCATGCCATGGTTCGAGGGGGCTTGTTGACCCGGCGTTGCCCCGGCCGGGATGGGAGTTGTGGAAAGGGACGAAGCCTGCCGGGCGCGAACGAACCGAATGATCCGTTCGAGATCCGGCACCGTGATCATGGCCCCGGTGAGCCGGAAAACGGCCCAACCCAGGGAGGTCGCTTCGTTGTACTTCTCGCAGTCGTCGTTGAACCCGGCACCTCGGGTGTGCCGTCCGCCGGACCACTCTCCCCCCTCGACCTCGATCGCGACTCGGACGTCAGGGCATGCAAAGTCGAAACGCCACCGGCGACCGGTGGCGAATCGATGCTCCTGAACCAGAGCGGGACCGTTCAGCCCGCGCCAGTAGAGCGCAAACCGACGTTCGAGGGCGGATTGTGGCATCAGGTCTTCCGTTCTCCTTGGCTCCAGCACTCGAGCACTCGACCGCTGCGCTCGACGATGACGAGGCCGCCTTGGTGAAGAGGGTCGAGTGATGCCCGGTAGGCATCCCGGCGAGCGTCGCCGAGCGACACCCGAACCGAGATCCGGACATCGCCACACCGGACAATGAAGTCGAGGAAGTGGCTCATGGTTCGGTAGCCCGGATCCGTTCGAGGGACGGAGCCGACGGTTTGGATTCGGTGCAGCCGGCGAGGAGCGTGTCCATGGCCTCGTCGAGCCCCTTGCCCTTCTTGCCGGACGCAGCGCGGAGGGCCTCCCTGAGCTTGGTCTTCGCGAGGGTCACGCACGGGAGGAAGTGTTCCGGGGTGCCGCCGGCCTCCAGGAAGCGTGCGAAGACGGTGTTTGGTTCGGTGATGACCTCCCGGCAGGAACCAGGCTTCAGCCGCCACCCGGGGATCGCCTCGGGATCCGCCTCGAGCATTCGCCGGGCTTTCGCGCGGACTGCTTCGATGACGGCTTCTGCAGCTGGCACCTTCTCCAGGAACTCGGCGATCCGCTCCGGACTCAGGACCATCTCGCGTCCGTCGCGACTCACCTGGAGGGGAAGCGTCTCCACGAGGGTCTGGGCCTCGGGACAATTCGCCTTGGCCTTGCAGTAGCGACAGCTCGACGCCGACGGAACCCGCGGTTGGTTCTCCTTCACGACGGAGGCCATGATCCCGTGGATCTCCACCACGGCCGCGGGCATGTCGGAGGGTTGGTAGCGGCAACTGGTGACCTCCGGGCGAACGAGAGGCTGGATGATGGCGACGGTGATGTCGGCGACGCCGTAGGTCTCGTGGGCCAGCACCGCCAAGGCTCGGAGTTGGAGGTTGCCGGTCGCGTGCTCCACCTCTCCCCGGCCCGTCTTGTAATCGATCAGCAGCCCGCGGAAGCCGGCATGGAAGAGAACGTCCGGCTTGCCCGACCACTGGGGCTTCAGGTCTTCGTCGTAGGCCCAGAGTCGTTCTTCCCGGATCTCCCCGATCCCTCTGATCCCGCCGAACACCTGCTCGACGAGCTGGGCCTCGATGGCGCGACAACGTTCGACGATCTGCTCTTCCTCGTCGGTGAGCGGTGGGTGGACCGCCTCGCCATACAGGACGGCATGGATACGGGTGCCGCTCGCGGCGTCCTTGCTTTCCTCGTCTTCCCCGAACTGGCGCTCGAGGTGGTAGGAACCTGGACAATGCGCGTACCGATGAACCGAGGATGCCGACGGGAGTCCTTTGCGCTCGTTCATACGGCACCCCCTTTCGACTTCTGGACCGCCTGGATGGCGTCTTTCACGTCCTTCGCCGTGGCCCCGCTCTCCAGTGCCTTGTCGATCGCCCGGACCGCCTTCTTGAGGCCGCCCGTCATCTTGTCGCCGTCCGCATCGGTGTCCCCGGTCTGGCGTGTGCGGCCAAATGCCCCGGAGGCATCGCGAAACACGCGCTCGGCCTGCTCATGGGAGATTGCGCCCCCACCGCTTTGGGTGACCTCCATGCCAGGAAGCGGGGGCTGGTCCGGATCGGGAGTGATGAACTCGACCTCATCCTTGAACTTCCGGGAGTACGACAAAGCCCCCGTACCAGCGACGCGCTTGCCGGAGAGGTTCAGCTTGAGGCTGAACCCGACACTGAGGGTTCCGTCGTCCGCGTTGATCAGCTCCGTCGCGATGCCAGTGACGTTGCCAGCGACGAGCGTCGCGAGTGCCCGGTCCAGCTCCGCCTGGAGGGAGTTGACGATTTCCCGGGCTTTCACCGTTCACCTCCCTTCTCGACGAACTGCCGGAGGTTGGAGACGACACCGCGCTGGGATTTCAGCAGGCGGTTGGCAACTGGGGTGGGCACTTCCTCGAACCCGGCGAGCTCCGCCTTCTCGGGCAGGAAGCCATCGATCTTCGCCCACTTCACAAACTGGTCGAAGTTGAAGCCGGCGAAACAGATGAAGTTCGCGAGCTGCTCCTGGGGTGAGGCCGGCGTAGATGCCTGCGGAGGCGTCGGAGTCGAAGCTGCGGGCGCCACCGGAGGCACGGGAGGCACCTCGGCTCCGGGAACCTGATCGTCGTCCGGAGCTTTGGACGAGGCGAGGAAGCGGGGCCCCGGCTCCGCCCCGGAATCGATCCTCGCGGGTACTTCCTCCGCGTCCGCCTCCGGCACGGAGACTCCAGACATCTGCTCGTAGCAGCGCTTCAGCAGCTTCCTGCTGGCCTTCCCGATGATCTGATCCGAGCCGGCGTACTCGTCCATCTTCACCGGGATCGAACACGAGTAGGTCACCGGCTGACCGTTGAGCTTCCAGGAGGCCGCGCATTCGACCAGGGCCCCGCCGTTCGCGAGGCGCGGTACATTGATCACCGGACGGAACTCCGTGACCGTCTTGCACCGTTTGATGAGGTATTCGAATCCCTCCTTCGTGCAGTACATCCGCCCCGAGATGATGTTGAACTGGTTTCCAACCCACTGGAGCCCGCGCAAGGCGGCTTCGAGTGCGCAGTCACGGACCACGGACCATTCGTAGGCTTGGTTCCACGCGTTCTTCTTCTTGTTCCAGACCTTGGGATCGGAATCGGTCCGGAACCCGATGGCGGTGTCCTGGAGTGCGACGATCCGCGCCCGCACCTCGGATGTGTCGAGGAGGGCACGGAGCTGGTCCACGCTCTCGGCCACTTCGAGGGCGGTCAGGACGTTCTGGTCTCCAGTGTTCGCCTGGCCGAAGGCGGCGGTTGCCCGGACGGAGACCTCCGAGAGGGCGGCGACAGTGTTCGGTGGGATGGGTGCCAAGGCACCCGGTTGTTTTGCGCTCATGGTGTTTGATGGTTGAGGGGACGAAATCAGCGGACCCGCCGGAGGCTTCCCGACAGGAGAAGGAGTCGACCGAGCCGGTGGCGGCGGCGGTTCTGGTTTGGGGGCGGACTCGGGCTGCGCAGTCCAATCCCAAGCGAGGCGGACAGGCCAAGCAGGCCGACCGCAAGGGTCAGGGTTTCAGCGTTCATCGCGCCTGAGGTTCGGGGTGGGCGCGGTGCCGCCGATTGGGAACGGCGTGCCCGGAGCAGTTCGTCCGGTCCCGGTATCACAGCCGGGTCGCACCGCATGGAGGGAGAAGGCTGTCAGGTGAACACGAGCCGGATTCACACCGGCACCGGTGGCCATCGAACGGTTGCGCGCCTGGGCACCGTGGCCCCTTCGCGCGCTGGTCCGCCTGGCTGCGGGGCTGTAGGCCATTCCATGCCCTTGGTACTGCCGTACCCCGCTTCCGCGCTTCCTGACTCCTGCGGTCTTTCCCGCCGTCCAGCCATCGACCGCCGAAGCGGTTGGTGAGGCCTGCACCAGTCCTGTGATTGAGTTCCCAGGACGTTGAGAGAACGCACGGGACGACCGTTGCAACAGGTCGTCTGCGATGCCGCACACACCGGACGCCGAGCAGTCGTTCCGGCCGTCGCCGGGGGCTTTGCGTCGAAAGTTGGTAGCGGGCCGCGGAGTTGAACCGCGCTGGCTCGGCTTATGAGGCCGTGCAGGTCCCCGACCTGCCCGCAAATAGGGATCCATCGCCCCGCCACCCGCGGCATCGAGTGAGTCAACAACCTGATCCGATCCCCACCCAGGGACCGGACACCTCCGCGATGGTGCCTTGGCGTAACGGGGCGATGGAAAAGCTGGAGGGGGGAGCGTCACAGGAGCACGCCCTCCCGGTGGGCATTGACCCACTTGCGGACTTCGTCCTCCCGGAAGGTGACGACGCCGCCGATCTTCACGCGGGGCAATCCCCGCCGCATCCAGTTGTGGACGCTGCGGACTGTGAGCGGGGTTCCGTCCGACCGCAGGAGCTTGCCGAGCAGCGCAGCGACCTCCTTGCGGGAGAGCACGGGGGACTCGCTTGGGTTTGCAGTTTGCATGGCTGGGCAAGGTGATTATCACCCCTGGGCATACTTTTGCCCGAGTTCGTACGCCACCTGACCGCAGAGGCTCCGGCGGTTCTCCTTGGCGGCCTGCTTCAGGATCCGGTGTTGGTCGGCTGGGATCCACGTCCCGACGAACACGAGACCATCGCGGGACTTGGGCGGG
>Ga0172372_10001725_pt1 | contig 33750 bp, 27 predicted proteins | sample LakKiv5m_2_FD_114544 | JGI IMG/M metagenome (GOLD analysis project Ga0172372, IMG submission 114544) | Freshwater microbial communities from Kabuno Bay, South-Kivu, Congo - kab_092012_9.5m | ecosystem: Environmental > Aquatic > Freshwater > Lake | place: Democratic Republic of the Congo... | reverse complement strand
GGGGCCGCGCTCGAGCCCCCACCACTGCGCCTCCTCGATCCCGCCTGCGGGTCGGGCGCGTTCCTGGTGGCGGCGCTCGAGGCGCTCGCCGCGCGTGCCGTACAGGCCGGGGATGCGCGCCCGCTCGCCCAGATCCGACGGGAGATCCTCACCCAGCGGATCTTCGGGGTGGATATCGACCCGATGGCGGTCTGGCTCTGTCAGCTCCGGCTCTGGCTCTCCGTGGTGGTGGAGGATGAGCGCGCCGACCCGATGCGGTTGCCACCCTTACCGAACCTCGACCGGAACATCCGGGAGGGCGATGCCCTGGCGGGGGAGATCGTGGCGAGCGATCCCGGTGCTGGGGCGGCGGACGACGGGGGCGGTCGCTCACCCGACGACGCGACGGCGCGACTCCGGCTCCGCTATACGCGCGCGACCGGGGTGCGGAAGCGCACCCTCGCGCGCGCCCTCGACCGCGCCGAGCGACGGACGGCGATCGCGGCGGTCGACCAACGGATTGCGACCCTCACGTCGGAGCGACGGGACTGGTTGCTCGCCGCCCGCTCTCCCGACCTCTTCCGCGCGCGACGTGGGGTGGATGGCGCCACTCGGAAGCGACTGGTCGTGCTGCGCGACGCCCTGCGGGCCGCGCGGAGCGAGCGGCGGCGCCTCACCGATGGCGGGGCCCTCCCCTTCTCCTTCCCTTCGCATTTCGCCGAGGCGATGGCGGTGGGGTTCGACTGCGTGGTGGGGAATCCCCCGTGGGTGCGGCCCCATGCGGTGCCACCGGAGGAGCGGGAGCGACTCCGCGCGCGCTTCCAGGTGATGCGAGCGGGGGCGTGGGAGGCGGGGGCCACGCTCGCGGGCGCGGGCCGTGGGTTCGGTTCGCAGGTGGATCTCGCCGCGCTCTTCGTGGAGCGCAGCGTGCGGTTGGTGCGACCCGGCGGGACGATCGCGCTCCTCCTCCCGACCAAGCTCTGGGGATCGCTCGCCGGGGGAGGGGTGCGGGATCTCCTCGCGCGCGACGCACCGCCGGTGGTGCTCGAGCATTGGGAGGACGATCGCGCGGGGTTCGATGCGGCGGTCTATCCGAGCGCGCTGATCGCGCGGCGTGGGACGACCGGGACGGAGGCGGTGTCGATCACCATCCATGGCGGTGCGTCGCCCCGGCGCTGGACGATCCCGCGGACGCGCCTCGCGCTCGACGCGAGCGTCGGCGCCCCCTGGCTGCTGATCCCCCCCGAGGTGCGCACCGCCTTCGATCACCTGAGCGCCGCTGGCATCCCTCTCGCCGATTCCCCCTTGGGGCGCCCGACCCTCGGCGTGAAGACGGGGTGCAACGAGGCCTTCCTCGTCACGCCGATGGGGCTCGCCGCCGATCGCCTCCGCATCGCGGTGTGCGGCGATGGTCGGCAGGGGGCGATCGAGCCGGAGTGCCTGCGCCCCGTGCTCCGGGGGGAGTCGCTCGCGCCGTTCCGACTCCCCGCGGACGTGCGCGAGGAGGCGATCGTCTGGACGCACGAGGCGCATGGGCCGGTGCGGGCGTCCCTTCCCCCGGGCACACAGGGCTGGCTCGGGCATTGGCGCACGACGCTCGAGCGTCGTGCCGACCATACCCATGGGCCCTGGTGGTCGCTCTTTCGCACCGAGGGGGCGCGCACCGATCGGCCGCGCGTCGTCTGGGCCGACATCGGGCGACGCCCTCGGGCGCTCGTCCTTCCCGCCAGGGATCCACGCGTGCCGCTCAACAGCTGCTACGTGGTGGCCTGTCGCAGCGTGACCGATGCGCATGCGCTCTGCGCCGTGCTCAACGCACCGGTCATCGTGCGCTGGCTGAGCGTCTTGGCGGAGCCCGCGCGTGGCGGGTACCGTCGATTCCTGGGATGGACCTGCGCGCGGGTCCCGATCCCGCGGGATTGGTCGGCGGTGCGTGAAACACTCGCGGCGCTCGGGCGAGCGGGGGCGTCGGGGACGGTCCGCCCCGATGCGTCGTGGGAGGACGCGCTCGATGCCGCGCTGGCGGAGGCGTTCGGAGTCTCGCTCGACTCGCTGACGCCGTTACGGCACTGGGGGGAGTCGGGATGACGGCGGACGCCGTGCGCGCGCGGATCGCGGAGCTCATGGGAGCCCCTCCCAGCGCCGCGGCGATGGTCGGCGCCTTCACGCTCCGACCCACGCAGCGATCGGCACGGGACCGGATCCTGCAGGCCTTCCACGAGTTCGGCGGCGCGGTGCTGCTCGACCCGCCCGGCTCCGGCAAGACGGTCGTCGCACTCGCCGTCGCCGCGGGGCAACAGGGCACCCGCTCAACGCTGGTGCTCGGCCCCGCGGTGGTGCGCGCCCAGTGGATCGCGAGCGCGGCGCGCGCGCAGGTCCCGATCACCTACCGCAGCGTGGAATCGTTGAGCCGCACGACATCCGGGGCTGCCCCGTCCGGAGCGGTCGCCTCGGAGGCACACGACCTCGTCATCATCGATGAGGCCCATCACCTTCGCACCCCGGGCACTCGGCGCTTCGATGTCGCGGCGCGCCTCTGCGTTCGAGCGCGGGTGCTCGCCCTCTCCGCGACGCCGGTGGTGAATCGCCACGCCGATCTCCTCTCCCTCCTGCGGCTCTTCCTCGGCGCCCGCGCCGATCGACTGACGGCGGCGGAACGGGGGCGATGTCTCGTGCGCTGCGCCGACGGGGCCGCCATCCGCCCGACCGTGCAGCGACTCCCCGCGCTGCGCATCGCGCCACCGCCGGCGTGGCTCGCCGCCTCGCTCCAGACGTTGCCCGATCCCTGGCCGATGACCGGGACGCAGGCGCCGGTGCCGCTCATCACCATGAGCCTCGCGATGGCGTGGCAGTCGAGTCTCGCGGCGCTCGATGCCGCCCTCCGCCGGCGCGAGCAGCGCGGCGGCGCCCTGCTCGATCTCCTCGAGGCCGGGGTGCGGCCGTCCGAGGGCGCGGTGCGGGCCTGGGCCATGGACGAGGCCGCGACCCAGCTCGCGCTCCCACTCCTGGTCGGTGACGCGCGTACCGCGAGCGATGGCTCATGCCTGACACCGGATGTGATGGCGCCTCCGGTCGACATCGTCGGCGCGACGACACAGGTGCGCACGCATCTGGAGGCCGTGCGAGCGCTGCGGCGCCGCCTCGCACCGGCCATCGCGGTCGACACTCGCTCGCGGGTCGATGCGCTCCGACGTCTCGTGCACCGATTCCCTACGTCGCGCATCGCCGTCTTCTCGCAGCGTACCGAGACCATCCGCGCGCTCTATCACGGCCTTCGTGGGTCACCCGGGGTCGTCGCGATCGTCGGGCCGCGCGTCCTCGCTGCCGCGGGCCGATGGTCGCGAGAGGCCGTGCTCCGTGGGCTCGGTCCTCACGCCCCACCCCTTCACGCCGATGATCCGACGATGATTCGATTCCTCCTGGCGACCGATGTGCTCGCGGAGGGGATCGAGCTCCACGGGGTGCAGGTGCTCGTGCACGCCGATCTCCCGTGGACGCCGGCGCGACTCGAGCAACGCGTCGGGCGCCTGACCCGCGTGGGAAGCACGACGGCCGAGGTATGGGTGACGCGATTCGCGGCGCCCATCGCCCTTCGTCCGCTCCTTCAGCTCAGGGACCGTCTGCACGCCAAAGCTTCCGCGCGGAGTCGATCGGTGCGCAGCGGGGTCGCGGAGGATGCGCTACGGCGGCGGATCGCTCGCTGGGCACACAGGGACGCGGACGGCGAAGCAGAAACGTCTGCCCCGGGCATCGACGCCTCGCATCACGACCTCCTCGATTCCGCAACGAGCGTCCCCGCCTCGGTCACAGAGGTCGGGGCTGTGCACGCCACTCGCCATGGCTTCCTCGCCGTCGTGCGGGCCGACGGGCGATCTCGACTCCTTGGCGGACTCCCGATGCGCGAGGCCGGGCGAACACGATGGCGGGTGACTGAGGATCCGGCGCTGCTACTCAGGCTCTGCCACTGGGCGGAAGGATCATCCCGATCGGTCTCCCCCGCGGAGGTGACCCGCGCCGAACGAGTGATTCGCCTGTGGGAGATCACGCAGCGCATCCGCGCGCTCTCGGGCCCCGGCGGCGGCACGGGGGCGGCACAGCGCCGCATGCAGCGACGGCTGCATCGGATCGTCGAGCGTGCCCCTGCCCTCCGGCGTGCGGAGATCGCCGCGCGGACGCAGGTCCTGCTGGACCGGGTGCGGGTCCCGCTGTCCGTGGGGCACGAACGTGCCCTCACTGAGGCGCTCGCGCTTGATGATGCACGGTATGTCGATGAGGTCGAGGCGGTGCTGGCGCCGCCCGATCGGTCTGAGGCGCCGATGCCTCACCGAGGCCGCTCCGAGGGGTCACCCCCGATAACTGAGATTTGCCTCGAGGTCCTGCTCCTGCTCGGCCCCGGTGAAACCTGAACGGGAGTACCGACGTACGCTCCGGTAGCAGGCGTCCATCACCTCGGAGCCGTCCCATGCGTACCCATCGCAGCGTCCTTCTGATCGCCCTCGCCGCCGTGGTCGCCGTCGCCCCGCGAATCGAGGGGCAGTCGACCACGGCCTGGCAGTGGAGCGGCACCCTCGGCGCGGGACGGACCGTCTATGTTCGCAATGTGAACGGCACCATCCGGGTGACCCCCGGCACGGGGCGCACCGTCGAGGTCGTCGCCACCAAGCGGGCACGCCGTGGCGATGCCGACGCGGTGCGGATCGAGGGGCGCATGGCGGGCGCAGGCAATGGGGATGTCCTCATCTGCGCACTCTGGGGGCCCGATGCGCGCTGTGACGAGAAGAGTTACCGCGGTGGATCGAACCGGCGCGGGACCGATGTCTCCGTCGAGCTCGTCGTGAAGGTGCCGGCCGATGCGAAGGTCACCGCCTCCACCGTGAACGGCTCACTCGAGCTCACCGATATCGGCGGGGATGTGGAGGCCGCGACGGTGAATGGGAGCATCGCGGCGCGTTCGCTCAAGGGAAGCGTCGAGGCCTCGACGGTGAACGGCTCCATCAAGGCCCAGGGCGCTGCGGTGGGGGACGGTGTGCGCTACAGCTCGGTGAATGGAAGCATCACCATCACCCTCCCCGAGGCGACGGCGGCCGAGCTCGATCTCTCCACCGTGAATGGGCGGATCACCACCGAGCATCCGGTGACCCTCGATGGCACCATCTCCCGGCGCCGGGTGCGGGCGACGATGGGCAGAGGTGGCCCGACGATCAAGGCGTCGACGGTGAATGGGAGCGTGACGGTGAAGAAGGGGTGAGCACGCATCCCGTCGTGCGCTACACCCGCACCTGCACCCGGAATCCTCGCGCGGCGTAATACGACTGCGCGCCATTGTGATAGGTGAAGACCTCGCCGTAGCGTCGATCGCAGAAGAGGGCCCCGCCCTTCGCACGGATCGCCGCGGGCGTACGGATCCAGCTCGAGGTCTTCAGGTCGAATGCACCGATCGACTGCAGCGCATGGTACTGTGCCTCATCGAGGAGCTCGGCACCCATGGACGCAGCGGCCTCGACCGCACTGCCCGCCGGCTTGGCCTCCTTCCGGGCATCGAGGGCCGCCCGATCGTAGCAGAGGCTTCGGCGCCCCGTCGGGCTCTCCACCGCACAATCGGTGAAGGTGAGCACCCCCGTGCGACGGTCGATGCCCGTGCAGTCGGGCTCCCCTCCGCTCGCCTCCATCGCCGCGAGGGTCGTGCGCGCGGTCGGATGCGCCTCGAGACGCGCGCGGACCATCGCCCAGTCGATCCCCGGATGACGGGTGGGGTGCGCGAGGAAGCGGCCCTCAAGCGTCGCGAGGAGCGCATCGGCCGATGCGCCGCGCTTCCCCATCAGCCGACGAGCCCGTCGATCCGCTCCGCCAATGCGAAATCGTGCTCCGTCAGCCCCCCGCTGTCGTGCGTGGAGAGCGTGATGATCACCCGGTTGTACCGCACATCCACGTCGGGATGATGGTGCATCGCCTCGGCGGGCTCGACGAGCCATTGCACGAAGGCGGTCGCCTCGGGAAATCCGGCGAAGATGAAAGTGCGGGTGATCGCATCGCCCTGGCGCATCCACTCGGAGAGGGCCGCGAGCCGGCGGTCGATCTCATGATCGGCGAGTACGGGAAGCTTGGGCATGAGCGCCTCCGGTAGGGGGTCGTCGGTCGGTGAGGTCGGCCCCTCCGCCGTGGCAGCCGCCGTGGCGGAGGGGGGCCTGACAGGTAACAATTAACGGTAATGCGGCGCACATGAGGTTGGCGAGCCGCTCCTCCGACCCCCTGCCCCATGCCTGCTGACTCCTCCTCCCTCCTGCGCCGCGGTCTCCTGGTGCTCCTCCTGATCGGGGCGGTGGGGCTGGTCGGCGAGCTGGTCCTCCTGGAGCACTATGAGGACCGGACGCAGATGATCCCCTTCGGCCTCCTGGTCACCACGATGGTGGTGACGGGATGGCACTGGTGGGCCTACGACCGCCGGACCCTGCGGGTCTTCCAGGCGGTGATGCTCCTCCTGATCATCGCAGGGCCGGTGGGGATCTACCTGCACGTCTCTGGGAATTACGAGATGGAGCGGGAGTTCGACCCCTCGCTCCTCGGCCTCGATCTCTGGCTGGAGGTCATCCGGGGCGAGGCCCCCTCCCTCGCCCCGGGGACGCTCGTGCAGTTCGGATTGCTGGGCCTGTTGTACGCCTACCGTCACCCCCTCCTCTCTTCCACGGACTCGACCCGATGATCACGCTGCGTTCGCTCACCCGCGCGACCCTCCTCCTCGCCGCCGTCGCGCTCACCGCGCAGGCGCAGGTCGGCGCCTCCGTCACCGCCAAGGATGCGAACACCCTCCCCGAGGCGGAGGTCGCCGCGCTCCCGGGGATGACGCCGGCGCTCGCCAAGGCGCTCGTCGCCGCGCGTCCCTTCAGCGGCCCCGCCGCCCTCGATGCCTTCCTCAAGGGGCAGCTGACCGATGCGCAGCGCGCCGAGCTCTACCCGCGCCTCTGGGTGCACCTCAATCTGAACGCGGCGACGCGGGAGGAGATCGCGCTCGTGCCGGGGATGGGGCCGCGGATGATCCGCGAGTTCCTCGAGTACCGCCCCTACAAGGATCTCGCCGTCTTCCGTCGCGAGATGGGGAAGTACGTGAAGCCGGAGGAGGTCGCGCGGCTCGAGCAGTACGTCTTCGTCCCGATGAACCCGACGACGGCGAGCGATGCCGACCTGATGACGATCCCCGGGATGGGGCCGCGGATGCTGCGCGAGTTCAAGGAGTATCGCCCGTGGACCTCGCGCGCCCAGTTCGACAAGGAGATCGGGAAGTATGTGAACACCAAGGAGGTCGCGCGCCTCGCGGGGTTCCTCACCTTCCCGAAGTGAGTCGCCCCTGAGCCGCGCCCCTCAGGTGGGGCGCGGCTGACAGAGGTGCGCGAGCGCGACCCCGGAGAAGTTGCTGGTGAAGGCGGGCCCGAACCCTGGTTGGGTCGGGGCCCGCTTCTCGTAGATGGTCCCCTTCCGCTCGTCGTGCCAGATGATGCTCTCCTTCACCGCGACCTGCCTCTTGGCACAGTCGAACATCGCGATCGCGCGGCTCGCCGTGATCGGCCCCTTGGGGGTCGCGACCGGCTTGGCGTAGGTCGTGCGGATCGTCGCGGTGATGATCCCGTTCGCCGTCTTCACGCTCGCGGGATCGAGATAGACGGGGTTCCCCGTCGCGGTGGTCCCGATCGGCTGCCAGCGGCCAGACGTGGATTGCGCAACGAGCGGAGACAGAGCGCAAGCCAGCATGATCACAACACGCATCGCGACCTCCGGACTACGGACGTGAGGCGCCACGCGTCGCGCGTAGCGCGGTGACCCCCGCGAGCGCGAAGAGCGCCGCGGCGAGGAAGAAGGAAACGCCCGGGATATGCCACTGGAGTCCTGCGCCGATCGCCCAGGAGAAGGCGCCGGTGAAGAGCGCGGGCCCGATCATCCCGGCGATCGCCATCAGACTGCTGTTCGCCCCCTGCACCTGCCCCTGCTCCGAGGGGCCGACCTGCTTGGAGATGAGTCCGAGCAACGAGGGATTGAAGAGCCCCGCCGGCGCATAGAGCACGGCGCCGAGCCAGAAGACGGGCACCGAGGCGGCGAGGCCATAGGTGGCGAATCCGATCGTCCCGGCGATCGCGCCGATCCGAAGCGCCGTACGCTCGCCCAGCTTCTTCACCAACGGGCGGACGAGTCCGCCCTGGACGATCACATTGAGCACGCCGACGATCGCCAGTGAGTAGCCGATCGCCTTCGCCTCCCATCCGAGCACATACCCGGCCCACAGCACGAAGACGCTCGGGAAGACGGTGTGGCCGATCGCATAGAGCAGACTCGCCGCGGCAAGGCCGAAGAGTTCATGATGGCGACGAAGGAGCTGCAGCGAGCCGATCGGATTCGCCCGCGCGAAGGAGAAGGGGGCGCGCCGCTCCGGGGGAAGTGACTCGGGGAGGACGAAGATCCCGTAGAGGGCGTTCAGCAGCGCGAGCCCACCGGCGACCATGAACGGGAGGCGCGGGTCGGTCGCCCCGAGAAGTCCGCCGAGCGCTGGGCCGATGATGAAGCCGAAGCCCCAGGCGGCACCGACCAAGCCGAAGGCCCCGGCCCGCTTCTCGGGCGGGGTGACATCGGCGATGTATGCCGTCGCGGTGGTGAAGCCGGCCGCGGTCATCCCGGAGAGCACGCGCCCGATGAAGAGCCAGGTGAGCGAGGGGGCGAAGGCCATCAGCAGGTAGTCGAGCCCGAGTCCGAAGATCGAGACGAGCAGGACGGGGCGTCGGCCGAAGCGATCGCTCAGCGCCCCGAGGAGCGGCGAGCAGATGAACTGCATCGCCGCCCAGGTGGTCCCGAAGATCCCGTACCAGGTGGCGGCCCGGGCGGTGTCGCCGCCGAGGAACCCCTTGATCAACTGCGGGAGGACGGGGATCACGATCCCGAACGCCACGATGTCGAGGATCATCGAGGCGAAGATGAAGGCGAGGGCGGCCTTGCGGGGTGCAGCCATACGGCGAAGAGTAATGGCTATGGGATCGGTGTGCCCTGTGCCGGGTACGATCCCTCATCCCCTTGCGCGAGCGTGCCCCATGACCGACCCCCGTCATCACACCACCCCCGCCATCCCCGCCGAGACCGACGGCGACGGGGGGTGCGAGCTCGAGCCGTCAGGAGGCTCCGATCGCCGGACCTTCCTCAAGGAGGGGTTGATGGCGGTCGCGGCCCTCACCGCGGTGGCCGGCGCGAGCGTCCCGCTCGAGGCGATGACCCGGGGCTATGTGGTCGGTGCGACGGCGGGTGCGGAGCTCGCGACCATCTCGTACCCGATCCCGACGACCGATGGCGCGACGATCGACCGCGCCAACCAGGTGATCCTCGTCCGCTACCAGGGGATGGTGCACGCCCTCGCCCGCGAGTGCCCGCACAAGGGGACGATGGTCGATTGGCAGCCGGCGCAGAATCGGCTCTACTGCCCCAAGCATAAGAGCACCTTCACCGCGAACGGGACGCGCATCCAGGGGAAGTCACCCCGCAGCATGGATCGGCACCCGATCCGCCTCGAGGGAGGGAAGCTCGTCGTCGATACCGCGACGGTGATCGAAGGGGACGGGGCCAACTGGGCGGCGACCGGGGTGAAGGTCGGGTAGTCTCGCACGGGGCGCGTCGCCCGCGTGGGACGCGCCCTCCCCTACCCCGTGACCTCGCGTTCGACCGCGGCACGCAGGATGCTCATGAAGTCCTGCGCATTCGTCACGACCCCGACCGCCTGGTGCGTCCCGCGGTCCTTGAGCTTGCTCACCAGGAACTCGCTCGCATCCACACAGATCGTCGGGAGCTCGCAGAGCCCCCGCTGCGGATCCTCGTAATACGCCGGGAGCATGTTCCCCACCGCGATCGAATGCAGGGCGGTGGCGATCATCACCGCCATCGTCGCCTTGATCGTATGCGCCCGCGTCGCCTCCTGCGCCGCCACCATGTCAGTGAGCACATCGGGCAACGGCCCGTCATCACGGAGCGAGCCGGCGAGCACGTAGGGGATCTCCTCCACCACGCAGGCGTGCATGATCCCCTCGGTGATGAGCCCCTCCGCCACCGCGGCCCGGATCGACCCCGCGCGCCGCACCGCGTTGATGGCACGCATGTGGGCCGCGTGCCCCCCCAGGGTCGGCTCCCCCTGGCTCGTCATCCCGAGCGTCGTCCCGACGATCGCCGCCTCGATATCGTGTACCGCCACCGCGTTCCCGGCGAGCAACGCCTGCACATACCCGTTCCGGATGAACCAGACGAGGTTGTCGCGCGCGCGCGAATGCACGAGCGCGGGGCCCGTCACCCAGAGCACATACCCCCCGCGCCGCTTCTCCTCCACGAGCATCCGCGCGATCGCCGCGTAGTCGATCGGCTTCTCGCGCGAGACCTGGCTCGACATGAAGTGGAAGTCGCCATGGGCGTCATCCGCACCGACGAACCCCTGCGCATGGACCAACACCCCCTCGCGCCCATCCTCGGCGAGCCCGACCACCACCTCGTCACCAGCGCGGACGCGCCGCCCCTCGCGCACCCACCACTCCCCTACGCCATCACGCACGAGTACGCCGTCCATGCGCGGCTCCTTCGGCATCACCCAGCGCCCATCCCGCTCCTTGATGTAGGTGGGGAGGTTCGTGGTGGCGAAGAAGCCGTCAGGCAGGACGCCATCCCGCTCGACCCGCACCGTGCGCGCGGGTGGGGCCTGCACCAGCGGCACGGCGGTGAAGTCAGGGGCGATGTATCGGAGGTTCGTCTGCATGCGAGGGTCCCTCAGGCTCAGAGGATGCGCTTCCCACAGGCGCTCAGGATCAGCTCACAGGCGATCTCCGCCGTGCGGTTCCGCTCATCGAGCACCGGGTTCACCTCGACCAGGTCGAGCCCGATCACCTTCCCCGTGTCGGCGAGCATCTCCATCGCCAGATGCGCCTCACGATAGGTCATCCCCCCCGGCACCGCGGTCCCGACCCCCGGCGCCTCATCGGGATCGATCACATCCATGTCCAGCGAGACCCAGATCCCCGCGGTCTCCCGAGTGACGCGCGCGATCGCCTCCTCCATGACGGTGCGCACCCCACGCTCGTCGAGGTGGCGCATGGTGAAGGCGGAGAGCCCCCACGCGGCGATATGATGCTGCTCGGGGGCGTCGAGATCGCGCAGTCCGACGAGGGCCACATCCTGCGCGCGGAGCGCGGGCTTCGCGCCGGCGATGCTGCGCATCGCCTTATCGCCATGTCCCAGGAGCGCGGCGAGCGGCATCCCATGCACGTTGCCCGATCGCGACGTGGCCGGCGTATTGATGTCCCCATGCGCATCGATCCAGAGCGCCCCGAGGCGGCCGTCGCGCGCGCCGAGGAACGCCGATGCCCCCGCGATCGATCCTGCCGCGAGGGCATGATCCCCCCCGAGGAGCACCGGGAAGGCCCCCGCCTCAAGCGCGGCCCGCGTCGCATCGGCGACCGCGGTGCAGACCTCGGTGATCGCGCCAAGGTAGCGCGCGCCACGCTGCGCCCCCTTGGCCGCATCCTCACGAAAGGGCACCGGGACGTTCCCCATATCCTCGACGCTGTGGCCGAGGGTGATGAGCCGATCACGGAGATCGGTGTAGCGGACGGCGGAAGGGCCCATGTCGACCCCGCGGCGCGAGGCGCCGAGGTCCATGGGGACGCCGATGATGCGGATGGCAGACATGCCGAGGAGACTATCGCGCGTCCTCGACCGCGGAACCCCTCGGCATACCCATGCAGGAGATGCACGGGCTATGCGCGAGGGGCGGCATAATCATCCCTCGCGCGGACTCAACGCCAACCCTGCGGCGACGACCACCAGCGCCCCGATCACATTGTGCCAGAGGAAGGCCACCTGCGGCGCGAAGACGCTCACCGCGCCGACCGTCGCCATCCCGGCGATCAGTCCATAGAAGGCGCCACGGCCCCGAGCGCGTGGGATCATCGCCAGGAGGAAGACCCCGAGGATCGATCCGTAGAAGAATGACCCGAAGCGGTTCACGACCTCGATCAACGAGCCGAGCGTGGCCGCGAAGGTCGCCACGACACAGGCGAAGGCGCCCCAGAAGACGGTCGACCACTTGGAGGCGGTGAGATAGTGCGCCTCGCTCGCATCGGGGCGCACCCGTCGCCGATAGAAATCGACGATCGTCGCCGTGCTGAGCGAGTTGAGCTCCGCCGCGACGCTCGACATCGCGGCCGCGAGGACGGCGGCGAGGAAGAGGCCGACGAGCCCGATCGGGAGATGGTCGAGCACGAAGCGTGGGATCACGTAGTTGACATCGCGGGTCGGGCCACTCACCACCGTCCCCACCTCAGCGAGCGCGGTCGCCCGCGTGACCCCCGCCTCGCGCTCGCTCACCTGGAACGCGTCGATCGCACGCGACTCGGCGTCGGCATCATCAGCGGCCCGTGCCGTGGCGATCTCGGTCGCGGCGACCCGTCGCGCGGCGGTCTGCGCGGTGTAGACCGTCGTCAACGAATCGTAGATCGCCGGTGCCGCCGTCCGCATCGCCCGCTCATGCGCAGGGTTGTGATAGAGCGGTGCCGGCTGGAAGACATAGAACAGGAAGACGAGCACCCCGAGCAGCAGGATCAGCGCCTGGAGTGGGATCTTCCAATAGGCGCTCATCAGCAGCGAGCTCCGCGCCTCGTCGACCGAGCGGGCGGTGAGATAGCGCTGCACCTGGCTCTGGTCGGTCCCGAAGTACGAGAGCATCAGGAAGGTGCCACCGATGAGCCCCGACCAGACGGTGTAGGGGTCGCTGAGGGAGAAGGAGAAGTCGAAGGTCCGTAGGCGCCCCGCCGCCCCGGCCACGGCGAGCGCGTCATCGAGGGGGACCGGGAGTCGCACGATCAGCACCACCCCCATCGCGATCACCGCGGTCACGATCACGACCATCTGCTTGACATCGGCCCAGGTCACCGCCTGCACGCCACCGAGCACGGTGTAGAGCACCGTCGGCACCCCGATCAGCGCGACGCTCATCGTGAGGGGGACGCCGAGGATCGCCGAGAGGACGACGGCGGGGGCGGAGATGATCGCCCCGCACGACATCCCGCGCGAGAGGAGGAAGAGGAAGCTCGTCAGGGTCCGCGTGCGCGCATCGAAGCGGCGCTCGAGATACTCATAGGCGGTGTAGACCTTCGCGCGATGGAGGAAGGGGACGAGCGTCACCCCGAGGATGACCATCGCGAGCGGGAGGCCGAAGTAGAACTGGACGAAACGGAGCCCATCGGTGGCGCCCTGTCCCGTGGTCCCGATCAGCGTGATCGCGGAGAGCTGCGTGGCCATCACGGAGAGGCCGACCGCCCACCAGGGGAGGCTCCGGTTCGCCATGAAGTACCCTTCGATGTCGACGGTGCCGCGGGCACGCCGCAGGCCATCCCAGACGACATAACCGAGATAGGCGACGACGATCGCCCAATCGAGTCCGTGCATCAGCGGATCAACTCGGATAGCGGCGCTGGAGGAACCAGAGCACGAGGAGGGCGACGACCTGCATCGCCATCACCCGGAGGAGGGTCGCACGGAAGCGCTCGGCCATGGGCACAACTATAGATAAGGAGAGAGGAGCCGCGCGAGTCCGTCGCGTACCTTGATCCCGAAGGGACGGCCATCGAGCTCGGCGAGCGAGACCTCGCGACTCTCCGCGATCCGCGCCTCGGCGTGATCGTCGAGGGCGCCGGCACAGGTCGCGCAGTAGAGCTCCACGTCGAGCTCGAAGTTGAGTCGCAAGCTCCGAGGGTCCCAATTGGTGGAGCCGACGAGCGCCCAGTGCCGGTCGACGACCATCAGCTTGCTGTGATCGAAGGGCCGGGGGGAGAGGAAGACGCGGCACCCCGGGCGGAGCACCTGCCAGAGCTGGGCGGCGGCGGCCCACTGCACCGGAACGATGTTCACATGGGCGGGGAGGACGATCCGCACCTCCACCCCACGCAAGGCGGCGACCGAGAGCGCGGTGATGAGCGCGGGATCGGGGAGGAAGTAGGGGGTGAGGATCGTGATCCGCTCACGCGCCATGTCGATCGCCCCGTGGAGCACGCGGGAGAGGACCTCGAGGTCACCGTCGGGACCGTCGGTGATCACCCGCGCGATCGTCCCCCCCACATCGGTGAGCTCGGGGTACCACGCCGGGCCGTCGAGCGCCTCGCCGGTGCTGAAGACCCAGTCCTCGGCAAAGGCATCCTGGATCTGCGCGACCACCGGCCCGATGATCCGGAAGTGGAGATCGCGCACCGGATGCTTCGGGCGGACGGCGTGGAGATTATCGCGGCGGATGTTGGTGCCGCCGGTGAAGGCGATGGCGCCATCGATGGTGAGGATCTTGCGATGGTTCCGCAGGTTGAAGAAGGCGAGCCCCGCATGCCGCAGTTGCGGTGCGAAGAGCTCGGCCCGTACCCCGGCCTCGCGCAGCGCCGTGTGGGCGCGCGGCCAGGTGTAGAGCGAACCGAAGCCGTCGACGAGGACCCGCACCTCGACCCCGCGGCGATGCGCCGCGATGAGGGCGTCGATGACGGGCTGCCCCGCCTCGTCGGAGGCGAAGATGTAGGTGGAGAGGGCGACCGAGCGCTGGGCGCCCTGGATCGCCTCGAGCATCGCGGGATAGCTCTCATCCCCGTCGCGGAGGACCCGCACCGCATTGCCCCCGACGAGGGGGCGCTCGGTCAGCCGATCGCCGAGGAGCGCGAGGGCCCGCAGCTGGGGATCGGCGACGACCTCGCGCTTGGCTCGGGCGATCCGCATCGCCGCCGTCGTGGTGAGCGGCCACTTCCGACGTTGCCGATGGAGCTGACTCGCCCGCCGCTTGATCCGATTGAGCCCGAAGGCCGCATAGACGACCGCCCCGACCCAGGGGGCCAGCCAGATGAGCCCCACCCACCCGATCGCGGCGCGGACATCGCGCTTGCGGAGCACCGCGTGCAGGCTCGCCACGACGCTCATCGCGACGGCGAGCGCGCCGGCCGCATACGGCCACCACGCGGGAAGGGAGAGGAGGAAGGAGCGCACGGGGACCCTCTCAATGTAGTTTCAGGGCATACCCCTGTCGCCCCGAGGAGCCGATCATGGTCGTGACCTTCACCGTCAATGGGACCCCCCGCACCGCCGACGTCCCCGCCGACATGCCACTCCTCTGGGTGCTGCGCGATATGCTCGACCTGAAGGGGACGAAGTTCGGCTGCGGGATCGCCCAGTGCGGGGCCTGCACCGTGCACCTCAACGGGGCCGCGACCCGCGCCTGCCAGATCCCCGCCTCCGCGGTGCAGGGGCAGAAGATCACGACGATCGAAGGGCTCTCCACGGACGCCACGCACCCGCTCCAGCTCGCCTGGCAGGAGCTCGACGTCCCGCAGTGCGGCTACTGCCAGGCGGGGCAGATCATGCAGGCCGCCGACCTCCTCACCAAGAACCCCAACCCGACCGATGCCGACATCGATGCGGCGATGGTGGGGAATCTCTGCCGCTGCGCCACCTACCAGCGGATCCGCGAGGGGATCAAGCGCGCGGCGGTGCTCAAGCGCGAGGGAACGAAGGCGTCGCCCGCACGGCCCGCGGCGCGGCGCCCCGGGGAGGCGTGACCGATGACCGACCGTCGCACCTTCCTCCGCGTCACCTCCCTCGCCGGCGGTGGCCTCCTCATCGGCACGCTGATCGATCTCGACGGCGCGGCGCCCCTCTGGGCCGCTGAACCGAATACGGAGTCCAATACCCCCTTCACCCCGAACGCCTTCATCCGCATCACCCCCGAGGGGGCGATCACGATCGTCGCCAAGAACCCGGAGACGGGCCAGGGGATCAAGACGATGCTCCCGATGCTGATCGCCGAGGAGCTCGATGTGGAGTGGAAGACCATCACGATCGAGCAGGCGCCGCTCGATGAGGCGAGGTACGGCCGCCAGTTCGAGGGGGGGAGTACCGCGACCCCCACGCAGTGGGAGCCGCTCCGGCGCGCCGGTGCTGTGGGGCGTCAGCTGCTGCTCACCGCCGCCGCCCAGCAGTGGAAGGTCCCCGTCGGCGAGTGCACGACCGAGCCCGGCGTCGTCATCCATAAGGGATCCGGTCGCCGACTCGCCTATGGCGCGCTCGCGACCGCGGCCGCGACCCTCCCGGTCCCCGACCCCGCCTCGGTCCCCCTCAAGGATCCCACGACCTTCCGCATCATCGGGCGTCGGACCCCGAACGTCGACAACGCGAAGATCGTCCGCGGCGCACCGATCTTCGCGATCGATGTCACCGTGCCCGGGATGCTCCACGCGATCTATGAGAAGGCTCCGGTCTTCGGTGCGAAGGTCGCGCGCGCGAACCTCGACGAGGTGAAGGCCGCCCCCGGCGTGCGACAGGTCTTCGTCCTCGAGGGCGGCACCGCCCTCAACGGCCTCATGCCCGGCGTCGCGATCCTCGCCGACACCACCTGGCATGCGCAGGCCGCGCGCCGCCGCCTCCGCGTGAGCTGGGCCGCGCACCCCACCGCATCGCAGAACTCCGCCGACTTCTCCGCCAAGGCGGAGTCGATGCTCGCCGGGGCGCCCGCGCGCATCCTCCGTAGCGAGGGCGATGTGAACGCCGCCTTCGCGCGCGCCGCGAAGGTCGTGGAGGCGCGCTACGAATATCCCTTCCTCGCCCACGCGACGATGGAGCCGCAGACCTGTACCGCGCGCTTCACCAACGGGGCGATGGAGATCTGGGCGCCGAGCCAGACGCCGGAGAGTGGGCGACAGCTCGTCGCGACCACCCTGGGGATCGCGCCCGCCGCGATCACCGTGCATCAGGTGCGCGGGGGGGGCGGCTTCGGCCGCCGCCTCAACAACGACTACATGGTCGAGGCCGCCGCGATCGCCAAGGAGGCCGGCGTCCCGGTGAAGCTCACCTGGAGCCGTGAGGATGACATCCGCCACGACTTCTATCGCCCCGCCGGATGGCATGGGCTCCGTGGCGCCCTCGATGCCGACGGGCGCATCATCGGATGGCAGGATCACTTCGTCACCTTCGGCGAAGGGGAGCGCTTCGCCCCCTCCGCCGGGATCCAGCCGACCGAGTTCCCCGCCCTCTTCGTCCCACACTTCTCCCTCGGGAGCTCGGTGATCCCGCTCGGGGTCCCGACCGGTGCCCTCCGCGCCCCGACCAGCAACGCGATCGCCTTCGTCTTCCAGTCGTTCATCGACGAGCTCGCGCACGCCGCCGGGAAGGATCCCATCGCGATGCGCCGTCAGCTCCTGCAGCAGGTACAGAAGCCGGAGAGCGGGGCGATGCCCGCCGGCGTGATGGATCCCTCGCGGATGCTCGGGGTGCTCGACCTCGTCGCCGAGAAGTCGGGATGGGGGAAGCGCACCCTGCCCAAGGGGAGCGGGATGGGGGTCGGTTTCCACTTCAGCCATCGCGGCTACTTCGCCGAGGTGGCGGAGGTGCGCGTGAGCACGAGCGGCGACGTGAAGGTCGTGAAGGTCTGGGCCGCCGGCGATGTCGGCAGCACGATCATCAACCCGAGCGGCGCGGAGCAGCAGGTGCAGGGCTCGGTGCTCGATGGGCTCGGGGAGGCGTTCAAGCAGGAGATCACGATCGAGGGGGGCCGCGTGGTGCAGGGGAACTTCAACGACTTCGAGCTCCTGCGGATCACCGAGGCGCCGCCGGTCGAGGTCCACTTCCGCACCACCGACGTCCCGCCGACGGGGATGGGGGAGCCCGCGCTCCCGCCGGTGATCCCCGCGCTCACCAACGCGATCTTCGCCGCCACCGGGAAGCGCGTGCGGTCGCTGCCGCTCTCGCGGCACGATCTCCGTTGGTCCTGATCGCGTCGAGCTGACGAGCGTCTGGCATGAAGAGTTGGCTGGAGACGCGACAGGTGCTCACCGCGCTCGGTGACGCGCAGCACGCGGGCCAAGGGGCGGCACTCGCGATGGTGATCCGCGTGCGCGGGTCGGCCTATCGCCATGCGGGGGCCAAGCTCGTGGTGCGCGCCGACGGACGCCATGTCGGCAACGTGAGTGGCGGGTGTCTCGAAGGGGACGTACGCGAGACGGCGCTCCGCGTGATCGCCACAGGCCGCGCCGAGCGTCGCACCTACTGCGGTGGGACCGACGAGGTCTTCGCCTGGGACCTCGGGGTGGGATGCGAGGGGGAGGTCGAGGTGCTGATCGCCCCGGTCACCGATGACTGGTCGGTGGAACGTCAGGCGCTCGCACGCGAGGAACCATTCGTGGTGCTCACGCCGATCGACGCCACCGACGCGGGGCCCGATGGGGCGCCGGCGCAGGCGCTGACCCAGGCGCCCTCGCGCGGGGCGTCCGGCGTGGCGCGCCGTGTGATGACCGGCGGCGCTGCCTCGGAGTGGATCGCGGGAGGCTCCCGTCTCGTGATGATCGAGGACCGCGAGTGGTTCGTCGATCTGCTCACGCCCCCGCCGCGGCTCGTGGTGGTGAGCGGCGGGGACGATGCGGTGCATCTTGCGCGCCTCGCCGATGGTGTGGGACTTCGCGTGGTGGTCGCCGATCGTCGTCCGGGGCTGCTCACCCCCGAGCGCTTTCCAGCGTCAGTCCGCCGCATCGAGAGCGATGCGACGCATCTGATGGAACATCTCGTGCTCACCCCGGATGACTTCGCCGTGGTCATGACGCACCACTACGGCGACGACACCGCCTATCTGCGTGCCCTCCTCGCGAGCCCGATCGGCTACATCGGGATGCTCGGCCCACGCGCACGGACCGAGCGCATTCTGGGCGTGCTGCGCGCTGAGGGACCGATCGATGAATCCCGCATCTATGGTCCCGTCGGACTCGACATCGGGACCGATGGCGCGGAGCAGGTGGCGGTCGCGATCCTGGCCGAGATCCTCGCGGTGCGGAGTGGGCGCGCCCCGCGGTCGTTGCGGGAGCGGCGTGCCCCGATCCATTCGGCGCATGAGTGAGGGGGCGATGCGGATCGGCGCGGTGATCCTCGCCGCAGGCGCCTCCCGCCGGATGGGGACCGACACCAACAAGCTCCTCCTCCCGATCGATGGCATCCCGATGGTGCGCCGCACCATACAGCGCGTGCAAACGACAGGGATCCACGATATCGTCGTGGTGACGGGGCACGAAGCCGATCGTGTGCGGGCGACGCTCGCGGGCCTCCCCTGTCGCTTCGTCGAGAGCCCCGATCCCACCGGCCCGACGAGCGGATCGCTCCACGCCGGGCTCCGCGCCTTCGGACCGGAGACCGACGCCACGCTCGTGATGCTCGCCGACATGGTGCGGGTGACGTCGGCGATGATCGCGACGCTGATCGCCTCGGCGCGCACGGGGGACGCCCCGCTCGAGGTCTCACGCTACGGCGACGTGCTCGCGCCCCCCCTGCTCTTCCGGCGCGCGCTCTGGCCCGAGCTCCTCGCCTGGCAAGGCGAGGGATGCGGGAAGGCCGTGGTGCGCGCGCATCTCGCCGAGGCGAGCATCCATGACTGGCGTCCCGAGGCGCTCGCCGACGTGGACACCCCAGAGGACTACGCGGCGCTCACGCGCTGAACGCTCGGTATCACGCGCCGAACATGCGGATCACTCGAGGACGCGTGCGGCCTCATCCGGGCGAAAGACGACACACACCGCTCCACCTCCGGCGAACCGATGGCGGTTCCGCGCGATCACGCCGTAGACCGCATCGCGAATGAGGCGCGGGACCATCAGGCCGAGCGCACCCAGCACGCCCCAGGCCCCGCCGAGGTAGCGTGCCGCCATGAGCGCGGCGGTGGAATGGGTGATTACCCGCTCCTGCGTCCCTGTCTGCTCCACCCAGAGGAGCGAGCTCACCTCGGCGAGTCCTGGATGCCGCGCCTCGAGCGCGCGCCCGGCCGTTCCCGCGCGGGGCGCGAAGCGCAGGGTGCGCCGCCGGTGGTCCCGCGCGAGGAGGAACCGCACCGAGCGGGCGCAGAAGGCACAGGTCCCGTCGAAGTAGAGGATCGGGCCCACGGCCGCGTCGGACGCGATGGATATGTCGTGAGTCGCCGGCGGAGCGGTCATCCTGCATCTTATCGAGTATGACCCGCTCGGCGCCTCCCCTCCCGATGCACCCGATGGCCGACGGGGTGCGTCTCGCCCTCCGCCACTGGGATCCCACGGGTTCGCCTCGTGGCACCGTCCTCATCGTGCACGGCCTCGGCGAACACAGCGGGCGCTATGAGCACGTGGCAGCATACCTGACCGCTCGCGGCTGGCGCGTGATCGCCTACGACCTACGCGGGCATGGGCACTCCGAGGGACGCCGCGGGAGCATCGCCCGCGCTGACGATCATCTCCGCGACCTCACGACGATCGTCGACCTGGTGCGCGCTCGACCTGATCATCTGGTCCCTGACACCTCACTCCTGCTATTCGGGCATTCGATGGGTGGGGCCTTCGCCGCGCAGTTCGCGGCGCGTGCGATCCGGCCGATCGATGGACTGATCCTCTCGTCGCCAGCGCTCGATCCCGGCCTCACCCCCTTCCAGCGCGTGCAGTTGCGGCTGGGGATGGCGCTGATGCCGGGGCTCGCGCTCCCGAATCAACTCGCGGTCGATCGTCTCTCGCACGATCCGGCGGTGGTGGCGGACTATCAGGCCGATCCCCTCGTGCATGACCGAGTCACGCCGCGTCTCGCGCAGGCGATCGTCAACGCCGGCACGGAGGTCATCGCCCAGGCGCCGCAGTGGCGCATCCCCACCCTCCTCCTCTGGGCCGGTGATGACCGCAACGTCGCCCCGGCGGGTTCGGCGCGCTTCGCGGCGCGTGCCCCGAGCGATCAGGTGATCGCGACCGTCTTTCCCGCGATGTACCACGAGATCTTCAACGAGCCCGACGCCGATCTGGTCTTCGCCGCCCTGGGCACCTGGCTCGACCGTCGGTTCACCTGAGCGAGTCCTTCCGCATGCACACCCGTCGACCCCCCTTCGCGCTCCTCTCCCTCCTAGTCGGGATCCTCACCGCCTGCACGGGGACGCCCGCACCGGACCGCCTCTTCGTCAACGCTCGGATCTGGACCGGCGACCCCTCGAATCCAGAGGCCACGGCACTCGCGATCCGTGGGGACACCATCATCGCGATGGGGACCGATGATTCGGTGCGAACCCTCGCGGGCCCCGAGACGATCATCGAAGACCTCGGCGGTCGACGCATGGTCCCCGGCTTCCACGATGCGCATTGGCATCTCCCCACCCGTCGCACCGCCGATCTGAACGGGGCTGAGGATGTCGCGGAGCTTCTGGCGCGGCTCGAGGCCTTTGCCGCCGAACTCCCGGAGGATGCCTGGGTCACCGGCCGCGGCTGGACCCCGCAGCTCTTCCCGGGCCGCACGGCGCATCGACGCTACCTCGATGCCGCCTTCCCGACCCGACCCGTCCTCCTCACCGACCGCGATGGGCATCAGGTGCTCGCCAACACCGTCGCGCTCCAACGTGCGGGGGTCACCGGCAATACTTCCGCACCCGTTGGCGGAGCGATCGTCCTCGACCGCGATGGCACCCCGACGGGGCTCCTGCAGGAGACGGCGATGCCGCTCGTGCGGAACCAGCTCCCTGCCCCGACACCAGACGAGGTCTACGCCGCGCTGCGCTACGAGATGCATCGCGCCGCCTCCCATGGCCTCACCGCCCTCCAGCTGGCCCAGGGCATGAGTGCCACCGAGGACTCTGCGATCGCCCGAGCGCTCCGCGAGGACTCGCTCCTCGTCCGGTTCCGCGTCGGCGTCCCCTTCTCCGCGGCGACCGATGATTCGACCCTCGCGTCGTACGGCGAGCGGATGCGCACATCGACCGGTCCGCTCGTCCGCTATGGGCTCGCCAAGGGGATGCTCGATGGGACCGTGGATGCGGGGACCGCGGCGATGCTCGAACCCTACAGCGCCGGCAACCAGAGCCTCGGCCTTCTCCGCTGGGATCCCGACACGCTGCGGATGACGATCGCCCGCTATGACCGCGCCGGACTGCAGGTGGCGCTCCATGCCATCGGGGATCGCGCCATCCGCGTCGCCCTCGATGCGTACGAGCAGGTCCAACGGGATGGTGGCCGGCGCGACGCTCGGCACCGGATCGAGCACCTCGAGGTCCCGCACCCCGATGATCTCCCGCGCTTCAAGGCCCTCGGCGTGCTCGCCTCGACCCAGGCGATCTTCGCGACCCCCGATGCCACCGCGCTCGAGAATTATCTCCCGATGCTCGGTCCGGACCGCGCGGAGCGGCCGATGCCATTCAAGGCCTTGGATGACGCGGGGGCGATCCAGCCTTTCGGGAGTGACTATCCGGTCTTCCCGATGGATCCCCTGCGTGGGATCTACATCGCGGTCACGCGTCAGCTCGAGGACGGATCGCCCTTCGGAGGATGGCTCCCGGCGCAACGGATCTCCCTCGAGGCCGCGTTGCGGCACTATACGGCCGACGCCGCCTACGCCGCCTTCCGTGAGCGGGAGATCGGCGTGCTCCGCACGGGGATGCTCGCTGACTTCGTGGTTCTCTCCGAGGAGATCCTCGACGTGCCGCCGGTGGCACTGCTGCGGTCGAGACCGGTACTCACCGTGCTGGGGGGACGCGATACCTACCGCACGCTGCCACCGGCACGCGATACGACGCGCAAGCCCTGATCACCCCGCCGCGAGATCGACGTCCTTGGTCTCGCGCACGAAGATCGCCCCGACGACGAGCGTCAGAGTCGCGATGATCACCGGGTACCAGAGTCCCGAGTAGATGTCGCCAGTCGCGGCGACGATCGCGAACGAGGTCGTCGGGAGGAACCCGCCGAACCACCCGTTCCCGATGTGATAGGGCAGCGACATCGAGGTGTAGCGGATCCGCGTGGGGAACATCTCGACGAGCATCGCCGCGATGGGGCCGTAGACCAGCGTCACGTAGAGGACGAGGATCCAGAGGATCAGCACCACCATCGGCGTGTCGATGCGCTCGGGATCGGCCGTGGCGGGGTACGCCGCCTCGGTGAGCGTGGCGGTCAGCGCCGCGTCGAAGCTCGCCTTCGTGGCCGAGTCGGCGACCGTCGCATCATAGGAGGGGATCTCGGATGTCCCGACCCGGATGAGCGCCACACCACGCCCCTCCTGATTGCGATACGGGATCCCGCGCTTCACGAGCGCCGCCTTCGCCACGTCGCAGGGCGAGGTGAAGGCGCTCGTCCCCACCGGGTTGAACTGCACCGAGCACTCCGCGGGATCGGCGATGACCACCACGGGGGCGGTGGCCTGCGCCGCCTCGAGCGCCGGATTCGCGTAGTGCGTCAGTGCGCGAAAGAGTGGGAAGTAGGTCAGCGCTGCGAGTGCGCACCCCGCGAGGATCACGGGTTTGCGCCCGATCTTGTCCGAGAGCTTCCCGAAGATCACGAAGAAGGGAGTCCCCAATAGGAGCGAGATCGCGACGAGGACATTCCCCGTCTGCAGGTCCACCTTCAGCGTCTGCGTCAGGAAGAAGAGGGTGTAGAACTGCCCGGTATACCAGACCACCGCCTGGCCCGCCGTGAGCCCGAAGAGTGCGATGAGCACCACGCGCAGGTTCGGCCAGGAGCCGAACGACTCCCGGAGCGGCGCCTTGGAGGTCGTCCCCTCCGCCTTCATCGCCTTGAAGACGGGAGATTCCTCGAGCGCGAGCCGGATCCAGACCGAGATCCCGAGGAGCACGAGCGAGACGAGGAACGGGATGCGCCAGCCCCATACGGCGAACGTCTCGGCCCCGAGCACCACGCGACAGGTGGTGATCACCAGCAACGAGAGGAAGAGCCCCATCGTCGCCGTCGTCTGGATCCACGAGGTGTAGCTCCCGCGCTCCCCCGGAGGGGCATGTTCCGCCACATAGGTCGCGGCCCCACCGTACTCTCCGCCGAGCGCGAGCCCTTGGAGCAAGCGGAGGAGGATGAGGATGATCGGTGCCGCGATCCCGATCTGCGCATACGACGGGAGGATCCCGACGATGAAGGTCGAGACCCCCATCAGGAGGATCGTGACGAGGAAGGTGTGCTTGCGTCCCACGAGGTCGCCGAGCCGTCCGAAGACGAGGGCGCCGAAGGGGCGCACCGCGAACCCTGCCGCGAAGGCGAGGAGGGCGAAGATGAACCCCGCTGTCGGGTTGACTCCCGAGAAGAACTGCGCCCCGATGATCCCGGCGAGCGAGCCGTAGAGGTAGAAGTCGTACCACTCGAAGATCGTACCGAGGGACGAGGCGACGATCACCTTCCGGGCGTCGCGGGTGGTGTCAGGGATCAGGGCCATGAGGAGAGAAGATGCCCCATGCCACCTAGCTCCGCGAGCCCACCTGCTCCCTGATCCCTGTCACCTGACCCCTGCCGTTCACGGATTCATCCAGTACGAGAACTTGAGCAGCACGGTGTTGTCGGGGTGGGCAGCGAAGAGCCGTCCAAGGTCCTGGCGTGGCGCGAAGGGCCCCGCTGCGCTGCCATCCCCGCGCCCCTGCTGCCAGACCAGGAAGAGCTGCGACCCGAGCCGGTACTCCCACCGGAGCACGACGTTCGAGTTGAACTGACGACTCGTGAAGGCGCCCACGGATCCGGCCGTGGGACCATACGGCTGATACCGGTCGACATAGCGCCGAGCGTCGGGAGCGATGATCTCCCGCCAGTCGGTGAACGCCCCCGCCGAGAGGAAGGGCTGGGCGTAGAGCTGAAGGCTCACCGTCGGAGTGAGGGTGACGTTGAGTCGGGTGGTGATCACCATGGTGGACTGCTCGAGTCGTGCGACGGTGAAATGCGTGGTGTCGCTGAACACCGCACCATAGTTCGCGTAGTGCTGCGTATCGTCCACGCGGCGTTCGTACCCGGTGCTCATCTCGATCGAGGTCCGAGTCCCGATCCGGCCGAACAGCCCCACCTGCCCCGCCGCACGCCAGGATCGATCGTCATCACCGCGAGCGAATTCGGCCCCCATGGTGGGTCGGAGCGCCTTCCGCTGATCCCCGCCGATCCCGACGGTGACCTGCTGCGTGGGCGACATGCGGAGCGCCGGACCCCCTCGTGCACAGGTGATGCACCGCGTCGCACCGAGATTCCAGGCGGTGTAGGCGAACTCGATCCCCCAGAAGTTCTCAAGCTCCCCCGACCCACGCAGCGTCGCCGACGATCCCGTGGGCAGACCGCCAGTCGTCCAATGCTGCTCGGCGTTCACACTGAGATTGCCACGTCGATACCACGAGGAGGGCTTCACCGAGACCACGGAAAGCTGATTGCGGAGCATCATATCATTTACGAGCACCACGAAGCCCAGGTCGTTCAACTCCGTCCCCGGCTCGGCATACCGCGTGATCGTCTCCCACCGGACACGGCCCGCATAGCGGCGCAGACTCATGGAATGCACCCCACCATCCATGAGTGTTCGTGTCGAGTCGTAGGTGAACTCATTCCGCGGCCGCTGTGCATAATGGACACTCGTGAGCTGCGTGCGTCGCATCGCTGCTTCACTGCCACGCACCACGCTCCGTCCCGTGTATCCCGAGACCTCCCAGCGCTCGGCGAATCGGTGATAGCCCTGCAAGAGCAGCGTCGACGCATCGCGACGGAGAAAGGGCTTCGTGTCGTCGTCGAGGTCGCGGATCATCGAGGTGACCATCGTCCCGATCTGCGACCGCCCCTCACGGAAGTCCTGGACGAAGCGACCGACGAGCGTGGCGGTCCGTGGCTCGATGGTACGACCATCCTCACCGGCCTCCTTGGCGCTGGAGACCGCGACGAGACCGAACTGCGCACCGCTCTCGAGGCGGCCCGTGATCTTGGCGGCCCCCTCGATGCGACTGAAGACGGGATCACGGACGCTCCGGCGCAGCTGTGGTGTGCGACCGAGTCGACGCGAATAGAAGATCCCCTCGCAGGGCCCCCCGCACCGGAAGAGGCTGCCCCCCTCGAGGAAGAAGGGCCGCCGCTCCTCGAAGCGGATCTCGAAGGCCGAGAGATTGATCACGGCAGGGTCGGCCTCGACCTGGCCGAAGTCGGGGTTGATCGTCGCATCGAGGGTGACGTTCGGTCCGAGCCCCGCCTTGAGGTCGAGTCCGACCGTCTGCTGCTGCGGATGTCGCCACCCCCCACCGATCTGCGGCTCGGTGACGTTCTTGGTCACCGCATAGGGCATCACCTCGATCCGTCGGGCACTCCCGACCCCGGTGATCCCGACGAGATCCCCGAGCTGCGAGGCGAAGGTCTGCATCGACCCCCGATAGGTGGGCCAGGCATCCCGTTCACCGTAGCGCGCGATGTCACGCCAGATCCCGAAGCCGAAGACCAGCTCCTCTGCCGGCGTGTAGCGCAGCTGACTGAAGGGGATCGCATATTCGGCGGTCCAGCCGAGGGAGTCGACCTGCACCGCGACATCCCAGACCGCGTCCCACGAGCCATCCTCCTGGACATCGTTCGAGATGTTGGCATCGCGCTTGACGCCGGCGGGATTGACCATGAACTGCATCCCGCTGCGACGGTCGTGGAAGCCGTCGATCACGACCTTGATCCACTCCGAGGGCGTCCGCACATCGCGGCGGCTCAAGAGGGAGACGAGCGAATCGGGGCGCGGGTCGTACATCCGAAGGAAGACGTAGACCGCCCGGTCGTCGTAGGCGACCTGGAAGGTGGTCCGGAAGCGCGCCGGGCCGGCCTCCACCGGGACGAACTGCTTGAAGTCATCCGTGACGGGGGCGGTGCGCCAGACCGCTTCCCGGTCATGCCCATCCAGGGTGATCGGTGTGGTGGTGCGGACGGCGCGGGCGGTCGGGGTCGACGTGCCTCCCTCCTGGGCGTGCACCCGTCCCAGCGTTGGGACGAGCGAGACCGCGAGGGCCACCACCAGGGCCACGGATCGTGTCGAGCGAGAGTAGGTCACGGCCTTCCTTACGAACGCCGGCCGCGAAATGTTCAGCGGGACCCGCTCACCACCCGCGATGGTTCACCCACCGGTCGACGACCCGCGTGCCATCACAGACCTCGTAGTGCGCATGCTGCGCCGCCGTGAGACAGGAATGGTTGGCGAGGATCCGCACCCGCGAGCCGACCTGGAGGCGGTCGAGTCGCGCCCCGTCCTGGACGGTCACCCACCCATGCTCCTGCGAGAGCGCCGTCACCCGGAGCCCGAGATCCTCCCCGTCGAGCGACACCAGTCGTCCGAAATGCGTTACCCCATCGGGATCGGGGATCCCCGCATCCTTGCTCATCGCGATTGATCCCGCATCGAGGATGAGCTTCCCCCGTTCCCGATCCCGATGGACCACGGCCGCGAGGACCGAAAGCGCCACATCGTCGGCATCGCACGATCCAATGGCGACCTGCATCAGATCGTAGAAGGCGTAGTTCCCGGTGCGCACCTCGTGCACCCCGGTGAGATCATCCACATGGGACGCCGTCGGGGTCGACCCGATGCTCACCACCGGGATGGCGATCCCGACATCTGCAAGACGAGCCGCCGCTGCGACCATCACCGCACGCTCAGCGCGTGCATAGCCCAAGATCTCGTCGCGACCACGGGCCTGATACGAGTGCCCAGCATGCGTGAGGATCCCCGCGAAGCGGAGATGCGACTGGTCGCCGATCCGCCGCGCGAGCTCGATCAGGGCCGGCCCCTCCGGATCGACCCCCGCCCGACCATAGCCGCAGTCCACCTTCAGGTAGACATCGATCGTCGTACCGGCAGCGCGTGCCGCCGCTGAGAGCGAGACGGGAACGTCGACAGCATCGGTGAGGACCGCGAGCCGTGTCCCGGCGGCGTTCATCGCCACGACGGCCGCATATTTTCCCGGTTCGATCGGCACCCCGTAGGTGATGTCGTCGAACCCATGGGCCGCGAAGGCGCGCGCCTCGGCGAGGGTGGAGACGGTGATCCCCTGCATCCCGGCCTTCGCCTGGAGGCGACCGACCTCGATCGCCTTATGGGTCTTCACATGGGGGCGGAGCCGCGCACCGAGCGCGGCGATGCGCGTCGCCATCCGCGTCACGTTCCGTTCGACGCGCGTCCCATCGACGAGCAGACTCGGGGTGGGGAGGGTCTGCAGATCGGTCATCCAGGTGGCCCCGATGGGCTAGTCGTCGAGATAGGGCGACGGACCATCGTCCGCGCCGAACAGCTCCCGCGCACTCTTCCGCGGCTTCCCGGTCGCGCGGCGGCGCGATGGCAGCGCTGGCCGTTCATGCTCCGGGAGGAGATCCTTGATCATCTCCACCAACTGATGGCTCAGATGCTGGCCGTACTTGTACATGGCGACGACGCGGGCCCGGCTCGCGAGGAGGAAGACCAGGATCGGCTTGTCCGCCTTCTGCGCATTGCAGGTCTTGCAGCTCAGCACGAGGTTGTCCCGCCGGTCGTAGGCGGTGAGCCCCTTCCGTGGGGTCACATGATCCAGGGTGATCGACCGCTCGGCGACCGACCGCTCGCAGTAGGCGCAGACGGGACCATGCTGATCGAGGAGCCACCGGCGGGTCTCCACATAGGCCGCGCGACCGGTGGGGAGGGAGGTCAGGGTCGGCTGCCGCTTGGCACCGCCCCCACTCCCACCACCTCCCCGCCCGCGGCGGCGCTTCTTGGCGCCCCCTGCGGCCGGCCGGTCTCCGCCTTCCCCGCGGCCCCCAGACCGCCCTCCAGACTTTCGCATCCATAAATATAGCACCGAGATAGCCCCTCGAGACTGGCCGAAGCCCTGTCCTGGACAGGTGGTTCCCCAGGGCGACCACTTCCTTGATACTTCCCGCGTTCTGGGGTACCGTCCCCCCGTCGCCAACCCCGGAGGGGACTGCGTGCGCGTGCTGGTGGTCGGAGGAGGACCCGGAGGGCTCTATGCGGCGCTCCTCCTCAAGCGGCGGCACCCGAAGGCCGAGGTGGTGGTCGAGGAGCGGAATCGCCCCGACGACACCTTCGGCTGGGGCGTCGTCCTCTCCGACCAGACCGTCGCCAACCTCCGCGCCGCCGACCCCGAGAGCGGGACGACGATCGGCGCCGCCCTGCACCGCTGGGACGACATCGCGGTGCACATCGGCGGGAACACCCACCGCTCCGGCGGCCATGGCTTCAGCGGGATCGGACGCAAGCGACTCCTGCAGATCCTGCAGCAGCGGTGCACCGCGCTCGGGGTCACACTCCGCTTCGAGACCCCGGTGCCCGACGCGCTCGAGGACCGGGTGCGCCGCGAGCGATTCGATCTCGTGATCGCCGCCGATGGCGTGAACGGCAAGCTCCGCGACCGCTACGCCGCGACCTTCCGTCCCGAGATCGACCTCCGCCACTGCCGCTACACCTGGCTCGGGACCCCACGCACCTTCGACGCCTTCACCTTCGACTTCGTCGAGACCCCGCACGGCTGGTTCCAGGCCCATGCCTATCAGTTCGATGAGGGGATGAGCACCTTCATCGTCGAGACGCAGGACGCCACCTGGGAGCGCGCCTGCCTCGGACAGATGTCCGACGCCGAGAGTCGTGCCTTCTGCGAGCGCCTCTTCGCGCATCGGCTCGACGGGGCGCCTCTGATGTCCAACGCCGCACATCTCCGCGGCTCGGCGCAGTGGATCCGCTTCCCACGGCTGACCTGCGCGTCGTGGGTGCACTGGATCGCCGACGGCCCGCGCCAGGTCCCCGTCATCCTCCTCGGGGATGCGGCGCATACCGCACACTTCTCGATCGGCTCGGGGACCAAGCTCGCGTTGGAGGACGCGATCGCCCTCGATGCGGTGCTCGCCGCCTCCCCCAACGATCTCCCCGGCGCCCTCACGCGGTATCAGGAGGAGCGATCGGTCGAGGTGCTCAAGCTGCAGAATGCGGCGCGCAACTCGACCGAGTGGTTCGAACATGTCGATCGCTACGCGACCCTCGCCCCCGAGCAGTTCGCCTATTCCCTGCTCACCCGCTCGCAGCGCATCTCGCACGAGAATCTCCGTGAGCGCGACGCCGCCTACGTCGCCGACTTCGAGCGCTGGTTCGCGGCACGCACCGGGCTCACCCTCCCTCCTGAGAGACGCCCCGTCCCCCCGGTCCTCACCCCCTTCACGGCACGTGGGGTGACCCTCGCGAATCGCGTCGTCGTCTCACCGATGGCCCAGTACTCCGCGCGCAAGGATGGGACGCCGAGCGATTGGCATCTCGTGCACCTCGGCGCGCGCGCCACCGGTGGGGCCGGGCTCGTGATGACGGAGATGACCTGCGTCGCCCCCGAGGCGCGGATCACCCCCTGGTGCCCTGGCCTCTGGAATGAGCAGCACCAGACCGCGTGGGCGCGGATCGTCGACTTCGTGCACCAGCACAGCGCGGCGAAGATCGGGCTCCAACTCGGCCACGCCGGCGCCAAGGGTGCGACCAAGAAGATGTGGGAGGGGATCGATCAGCCCCTGCCGGAAGGAGGATGGCCGCTGATCGCGCCGTCGGAGACACAGTACCTCAAGGGGATCTCGCAGACCGCACGGGCGATGACACGAGCGGAGATGGAGGAGGTCCGCGATGCCTTCATCGAGAGCACACGACTCGGAGCCGCCGCCGGCTTCGATTGGCTCGAGCTCCACGCAGCCCATGGCTATCTCCTCTCGGCCTTCCTCTCGCCGCTCACGAATCGTCGCACGGATGACTTCGGCGGCTCGCTCGAGAACCGCCTCCGCTTCCCGCTCGAGGTCTTCACCGCGATGCGCGCCGTCTGGCCGGCTGATCGACCGATGTCGGTGCGCATCTCGGCCCATGATTGGATGGATGGCGGCAACACCCCGGATGACGCCGTCGCCATCGCGCGCGCCTTCAAGGCCGCCGGCGCCGACCTCATCGATGTCTCGGCTGGGCAGGTGGTGAAGGGGGAGCGTCCTGTCTTCGGACGGATGTGGCAGACCCCCTTCGCCGATCGGGTGCGACAGGAGGCCGGGATCGCGACGATCGCCGTCGGCGCGATCACCGATGCCGATCAGGCCAATGGGATCATCGCGGCGGGTCGTGCCGATCTCGTGGCGATCGGGCGGCCCCACCTCGCGAATCCGGCCTGGACCCTGCTCGAGGCGGCGCGTCTCGAGTATCCCGGCACCGAGGCGCTCTGGCCGAAGCCCTATCTCGCCGGTCAGGCCCAACTCGATCGACTCCTCGCCCGCGAACGGGCTGCGCGCGCTGCCGCCGAAGGCGCCCCACCCACCGGAGAACTCACATGACCCCCCTGCGTGGACGTCACGCCTTCATCACCGGCGCTAACCGTGGGATCGGCGCGGCGATCGCGCGCCATCTCGTGCAGGCGGGCGCTGATCTCACCCTCTGCGTCCGCACCCCCGCGAGCGCCGACGCCTTCGTCCGCGAGCTCGCTGCACTCGGTTCGCGAGTGCGCGTGGTGCAGGCCGATATCCTCGATGCCGTGGCGCTCCGACGCGCCTGCGCCGAGGCGATGGCGATCGCCCCGGTCGACATCCTCGTCAACAACGCCGGAACGGCGGAGACCGCCCCCTTCCTCCGCACCGATGCCGCACTCTTCCAGCGGATGATCGACACCCATCTCATGGCTCCGGTGCACGCCGCGCACGCCTTCCTGCCGGCGATGCTCGAGCGTGGGTGGGGGCGCATCGTGAATGTCGCGAGCATCGCGGGACTCGGTGGCGCGCCGTACATCACCGCCTATGCCGCGGCGAAGCACGCCGAGGTCGGGTTCACTCGGGCACTCGCGGCGGAATGCGCGCCGAAGGGCGTCCTCGTGAACGCCGTCTGTCCGGGCTATGTGGATACGGACATGGTGCATGGTGCGGTCGACAAGCTCACGGCGAAGACGGGGCTCTCCGCTCATGACGCATTGGCTGCGATCCTCCGTGATGCAGGGCAGCCACGTCTCGTGACGGCGGATGAGGTCGCTGCGGCGGTCCTCGCCTTCGCCCTGCCGACGACGACCGCCGCTGGGGAGACCCGCGCCCTGATGGGAGCCGACGCATGACCGATTCGCGAAAGCCGATGGCTGGGCTCATCCCGACGCATTTCGCCTGGTCCACCTCTGCCGACGGACGAGTCGCCACGATCACGCTCACTCGCCCGGAGCGGAAGAATCCCCTCACCTTCGAGTCATACGCCGAGCTGCGAGACACCTTCCGCGCCCTCGCACAGGCAAGCGATGTGCGCGTGGTGATCCTCACCGGCGCGGGTGGGAACTTCTGCTCTGGCGGGGATGTGCACGAGATCATCGGCCCGCTCACGCGGATGACCTCACCGGAGTTGCTCGAGTTCACGCGGATGACCGGGGCGCTCGTGCAGGCGATGCGGGACTGCCCGCAGCCGATCATCGCCGCGGTCGATGGTGTGGCGGCGGGGGCGGGGGCGATCCTCGCGATGGCCTCGGACCTGCGGATCGCCACGGCGCGCGCCACGACGGCCTTCCTCTTCACCCGGGTCGGACTCGCCGGCTGCGACATGGGGGCCTGCGCCCTCCTCCCGCGGATCATCGGCCTCGGCCGCGCCTCGGAGCTGCTCTACACCGGGCGCTCGATGACGGCGGAGGAAGGGGAGCGCTGGGGGTTCTACAACGCGATCGTCTCGCCGGAGTCGCTGTCGGACGAGGTGATGCAACGGGCCCGCGCCCTCGCCGACGGCCCCTACGCCGCCCATGCGGTCACGAAGCGGATGCTTCAGGCCGAGTGGAACGTCGGCCTCGAGGAAGCGCTCGAACTCGAGGCGCAGGCGCAGGCGCGCCTGATGGAGACCCGCGACTTCCATCGCGCCTACGAGGCGTTCGTCGCCAAGCGCCGTCCCGTCTTCGAGGGGGACTGAGATGACGACGCCGCCGCGCACCCATCTCGACTGGCCCTTCTTCGAGTCCCGTCACCGGACGCTCGCAGCGGAGGCGGCCCAGTGGGCCGCGACGCAGGCGATCCCCGACACCGATGTCGATGCGGCCTGTCGCCAGTGGGTGCGCGCGCTGGGCGCCGCCGGATTCCTGCGCCACGCCGTCCCCGCCCCTTGGGGTGGGGTGCACGAGACGATCGAATCGCGGAGTCTCTGCGTCCTCCGCGAGACCCTCGCGGCGCACCACGCACTCGCCGACTTCGCCTTCGCGATGCAGGGGCTCGGGGCTGGTGCCCTCGCCCTCACGGGCTCAGAGGCGCTCCGTTCCGAGTGGCTGCCGAAGGTCGCGAGTGGGGAGGCGATCGCGGCCTTCGCCCTCTCCGAACCCGACGCGGGCTCCGATGCCGCCGCGCTCGCCATGCGCGCGACGCGCACCGACGAGGGGTGGCGGCTCGACGGGGAGAAGATGTGGATCTCCAACGGGGGGATCGCCGATTTCTATTGTGTCTTCGCGCGCACCGAGACCGATGTGACCCCGGCGAAGGGGATCACCGGCTTCCTCGTGCCGGCGACCACCCCAGGGCTCCGCATCGCTGAGCGGATCGAGGTGATGTCGCCACATCCCTTGGCACGCCTCGCCTTCGATGGGTGCGTGATCCCCGACTCGCACCGGCTCGGGGCGCCCGGCGAGGGGTTCGCCCTCGCGATGCGCACCCTCGACATCTTCCGCGTCTCCGTCGCCGCGGCGGCCGTGGGGTTCGCACGACGTGCCCTGCACGAGACCATCACCCACGCCGATGCACGCGCGATGTTCGGCGCGACCCTCGCGGCACAGCCCCTCGCCCAGGCGATCCTCGGCGACATGGCGACCGACCTCGACGCCGCGGCGCTCCTCACCTACCGCGCCGCCTGGCAACGCGACGTGCCGGGGGGACGGACCACCGGCGTGGCGGCGATGGCGAAGCTCGGCGCGACCGAGCTCGCGCAGACGATCATCGATCGGGCAGTCCAGCTGCATGGCGGCGAGGGAGTGCGCGTGGGACGGATGGTCGAGCGGCTCTATCG
>Ga0172372_10001724_pt1 | contig 33762 bp, 30 predicted proteins | sample LakKiv5m_2_FD_114544 | JGI IMG/M metagenome (GOLD analysis project Ga0172372, IMG submission 114544) | Freshwater microbial communities from Kabuno Bay, South-Kivu, Congo - kab_092012_9.5m | ecosystem: Environmental > Aquatic > Freshwater > Lake | place: Democratic Republic of the Congo... | reverse complement strand
CGGGCGATCTTTTGCACGTCTAGGTACACTTCAGATTTCACCTCTCCAGCAAGGACCACCTGACCGGTAGTAACGAGCGTTTCGCAGGCTACCTTGGAGCTAGGATCAAAAGCCAAAAAGTTATCAATCAATGCGTCGGAAATCTGGTCCGCAATTTTATCTGGGTGACCCTCAGAGACGGACTCTGAGGTAAATAGGTAAGGCATACCGTTTTTTATTTTTCGTGAATGGTGGCACAAAATTACAGGAAGTGCCCGAAATAAAAAACTGAAGAAAGGGGTCACTTAGGGAGTAACAGCGATTCCTTTTTTATTCTCGCAAAGTAGGGATGACAATAAGAGAAATCATAAAACCTTTGCGTCTCTGCGCCTTTGCGAGACTATTTTTTTTCTCGCAAAGAAGAGAAGTCGCAAAGATTCTAGTCAAATGAGGCCTTTGAATGAGAACTTTTTTTATGCTCACAAAGAAAAATAGGAACACTGTCTTTAAGAAACTAATATTAAAGAAATCTCACTATTCTACTTCAATTAGATTAAATAAAAAACCATTGAGATTACTAAAGTCTCAATGGTTTTAAAAATTAAGTGCTTGGGGTTTTGGAAACCCCAAAGGTCATTAAATCATTTCCACGCTGCGCTTCACAAAGGCAGTCAGGTCCTTGCCTGTCAGCAAGCCCTGAGAAAGTAAAGCCAGATCGAAGGCCTGCTTGGCAAGCTTCACCTGACTCTCTTCATTTTCTGCCTTGAGGATCTTGTCAACCAAAGGGTGATTGCCATTGATGGCCACCTTGTAGCTATCAGGCAGGCTGCCGTAAAAACTCATCGGGCCTCCACCGGTTTGTGCCATTTCCTTCATTCTACGCATCCACTCTTCCATCGTGATGGTTACCGGCATTTCCTCGGGACTTAAGCCTTCGATATCCACGGTATAGGTCTTGTTGGCGATGGCTTTTTCAAAAAGCTCCTTCACCGACTTGCTCTGATCTTCAGTCAACAGGTTGGCATAAGTAGAATCCTTTTGAATCAACTTTTCTACCACATCCGAATCCACACGCTTGAGTTGGGTTTTTTCCAACTTTGACTCAATGTGCTGAATGAAATGGTTGTCGATCGGAGAATCCAACACCAACACATCGTAGTCCTTCTTGAGTGCCGAATCGATGAAGCTGTCCTGCTTCTTTAAATCTGTGGAGTACAAATAAATCAGCTGCTCGTTTTTGTCGGTTTGGATAGCCAATACCTTTTCACGGTATTCGTCTAACGTATAGAACTCTTCCTTGCTGTTTTTGAGTAGGGTAAATTCCTTCCCCTTCTCGTAAAACTTCTCCTCGGAGATCATGCCATACTTCACAAACAATCCAATGTCATTCCACTTTTCCTCGTAAGCTTTGCGATCCTTTTTGTAAAGCTCCGAAAGCTTATCGGCTACTTTCTTGGTGATGTAGTTGTTGATCTTCTTCACGTTGCCATCGGCCTGCAAAAAGCTTCTCGACACGTTGAGCGGAATGTCTGGGGAATCAATCACCCCATGGAGCAACATCAAAAACTCAGGTACAATGTCCTTTACCTCATCGGTAATGAATACCTGACGGCTGAAAAGCTTGATCTTATTTCGCTGCAGTTCAAAGTCATTTTTAACTTTCGGGAAATACAACACCCCAGTCAAGTTGAACGGATAATCCACATTGAGGTGGATCCAAAATAAAGGATCCTCACCCATCGGGTATAAACTCTTATAAAAAGCAAGATAGTCCTCGTCTTGAAGATCGCTAGGTGACTTGGTCCAAATTGGAGCGGTAGTATTGACAATATTGTCCACCTCCACAGACTTCCATTTCTTCTCTCCCTTATCGTCTACACCATCTTCTACTGACTCGGATTTGGTGCCAAACTTTATGGGGATGGGCAGAAACTTGCAGTACTTGTCCAAGATTCCTTGCAACTTCCACTTGTCTAGAAATTCAATCGAGTCTTCGTTGACATGGAGAATGATATCCGTTCCTCGAGTCTTCTTCTTTCCCTTTTTGATTTCAAATTCGGTGCTGCCGTCACAAGTCCAAATGGCTGGTTCAGAACCCTCCTGGTAGGAAAGTGAATGAATCTCTACATTTTTGGCAACCATAAAGGCGGAATAGAAACCCAAACCAAACTTGCCAATGATTTCGTTGGCGTCTTTGGAATCTTTGAATTTCTCCACAAACTCGGTAGCGCCAGAAAATGCAATCTGGTTGATGTACTTCTTAATCTCCTCGGCAGTCATGCCAAGACCTTTGTCTGAGATGGTGATGGTTTTCTTTTTTTCATCAAAGGAAACCGCTACCGTAATGTCTCCAAGATCCGCAGTATACTGACCTAATGTCGCAAGACGCTTGATTTTTTGAGTTGCATCCACTGCATTGGAGACCAATTCCCGAAGGAATATCTCATGATCAGAATAGAGGAATTTCTTAATGATGGGGAAAATGTTCTCGGTATGTATCGAGATTGTGCCTTTTTCCTGCATGGGCTTACATCGGTTTAGTTAAAGGTAAAATGTATCTACCCCTAGGATAGCAAGGCCTATTCCAAGTCTAAAAAAGTGACAAGATGTCAGCACCTTCAAATGGCAATACGAAGCAAAAAGAAACCTTTAGCCAGTTCCAAAGCGGGGTGAATAGCTAAAATCCAAGGGATTTGGAAAGTCAAAGCTAAAGCCAGTAGCGCTGATTTTTTCCGAACTAATCCCCCTCCCTACTTTTTCATCGGCAGCTTCTAAATAGCTTGCTGGCGGAAGGATTCCTAAGGTACTCGCATTTTTTGAATAGACCTCTCGCCGCAATGGGTGCTCAGGCGCGACCCCATTGAAGGTTTGATCCCAAAGCCCTCGATCAAGCACCCAAGCGATCATCCTTGCCGCATCGTCTTTGTGAATAAAATTGACCCGAGTATGGCCTACCACCTCTTCCTTCCCGGAAAAATAGGAACCAGGAATTCGATCTGCACCCATTAATCCTCCCATCCGAAGGATTGTCAGCGCATAGCTTGCAGATTCCTTCATCAATTGCTCTGCACGATACAGGATCGAACTGCCCGCATTACTTTCAGTAAGCTGCTCCTCCTCGGTATAGGATGCAGCTTTGTTTTCATTGGGGTAAATTCCAGTGCTGGAAATAAAGATGACCTGCTTTACAGCTGAGTCTGCAACCAAGGCACGTAAGGAGGCAAGTTGCTGCAGGTAGTCCTCCCCACCGCCAAGCCGACTCCTTGGAGGAAGGGTCACTATCAAAACCTCAGAATCAAAAAGTCGGTGGTAAGCTGTCCCCTTGGGATCGGGATCTAGGTAAAAGTGAAAAGCATCCACCCCTTTCCCGCGAAGGAGTTCCACCTTTTCTGGTCGAGTGGAAGACCCGATTACGGCATAGCCCTGCTTTTGCAAAAGCAACCCAGCGGCTTCACCTAGCCAACCCAAACCGATAATTGAAACTTTCTTCATGAGCTATACTAGTAGTGGGTGGTTTACGGTATCCCTCAAGGAATTTTCAAATCCTCAAACCGGAACCAAAGAAAAAACCTCCTTTCCAGAGGTTTGTTTACTCTTTTTTGGGAAGGGTTCCCAAAAGGTAATCCCAAAGCGGTGAACTTACCCCAAAAGCAGCATCTGGATCTTTGTAATGGTGAATGGCATGGTTGACCCAAAGCACTTTTAGGAAATTCTTCGGTGGATTATAGACGTGCACCACATAATGAACTCCCAAATACCCAGCATAGCCCAGCAGAAATCCAGGTAAAAAATAGAGTCCAAAATCACCCATTAACAGCGTAAACAACAAGTAAAGAATCGCTGCATAGGCTGCACTCACAAAAGGAGGCATGGCCAAGCGGTCCTTGTCCTTGGGGTAATCGTGGTGTACCCCGTGGACGTTGTACTGCAACTTGCCTTTGAGCGGCGTATCTGGTTCCATGTGGAAAAAATGCTTGTGCATCATGTACTCTACAAACGTAAAGGTCAAAAGGCCAAGAAAGACAAAGGCCAAACCCAATCCAACCGGGATAGAAGTGGATACCAGCCCATAATACAACGAAACGGAGGAGATGGCTAAAAATAAGGAAATGGGGATGGAAATGTGCGTTCTTGAAATTCGCTCAAGCACAGGATTAGAAAACAGCGTAGCCGAACCAAAATTATCAGGTCGATCTAATCTCCCAATCTTTTTCATGGTAACTAATGGTTTAGGTAGTTCTTAAAAATGGTGTTGTACTAGAGGTATTAACTATCCTACAAAAATAAGGGTTTCCGTTTTTTGAATTTTTTTTCTTTCCTGACTTAACTCATCTTTTTTTCTTCCTCTTGAGTCAATGCAATAGTTTTGCGGTAATACTCCACATACTGGGGAAGAATCTGATCGATGTCAAATTCCTTGGCTCGAGCCAATGCCCGCTCCTTAAATCCTGGCAAATTGGCGGCATCTAAAATAAATAAAGCTTTTTTAGTCATATCCTCCACATCACCCACCTCGCAAGCAAAGCCTGTAATTCCATCCAAATTCAATTCGGGTATTCCACCAGCATTGGAGGATAACACTGGCACCTCACAGGCCATTGCCTCCAAAGCTGCAAGTCCAAAGCTTTCTTTTTCCGAAGGCATCAAAAATAGATCTGCTACTGACAACACTTCTTCTACCGCCTCAAGCTTGCCTAAAAAACGAATGTCTTCACAGGTACCAAGGCTGCGGCAAAGACGCTCCATGCGATCTCGCTCAGGCCCATCGCCTACTAAAAGCAACTTGGCAGGAATTTTTTTTCGTACGTTGTAAAACACATGAATGACATCCTCTACCCGCTTCACCTTCCGGAAGTTGGAGGTATGAACCAAAAGCATTTCCCCATTGGGACAAATGGCTAGTTTAAAGTGCTCCTTTCGCTGCTTCTTAAAGCGCTCCAAATCGATAAAATTCGGGATCACCTCAATGTCTCGCTTGATGTCGAAGTAGTCGTAAGTTTCTTTTCTCAAGTCTTCCGAAACAGCCGTTACCCCGTCAGATTGGTTTATTGAAAAAGTGACTACAGGCTCGTAACTCGGATCTTTTCCTACCAAAGTGATGTCTGTCCCGTGAAGGGTCGTCACCACTGGAATTGAAATACCATGGGTTCTGAGTATTTGCTTGGCCATGTAAGAAGACGAAGCATGCGGAATGGCATAATGCACATGGAGCAAGTCCAACTTTTCGTACTTGACCACACTCACCATTTTACTGGCAAGGGCTAGCTCATAGGGAGCAAACTCAAACAAGGGATAACTCTTGATGTCTACCTCGTGGTAGAATAGGTTTTCGCTAAAAAAATCCAGCCTCATGGGCTGCTTGTAGGTAATAAAATGCACTTCATGGCCCACTTTCGCAAGTCCTTTGCCCAATTCAGTGGCTACCACTCCACTACCACCGAAGGTAGGGTAACAAACAATTCCTATTTTCATTTACTGGATCGAACCTTTTCTAACCTGCTGATAACACGCTTCAACTATAGTTTTGTTCAAAATAAAAGATTTTTATGCGCTCAATTTTCTTAAAGAAAGCTCAAAGAAGAAAAAAACTAAGGCCTAACTACACAAAAATCTAATTAATTTACCAAACAAATTGGATACCTCTATGAAACATACTTTTCTAGTAATCGCACTAGTTCTCCTTGGATGGGCATGTTCCTCTCCAACCAACCCCGAATCCGAAACCAATAAAATAGATCCTCTCGCCTATTGGGGTGAAAACCCTTGGCCTGAAATCCGTAAAAAACGGATCAACCAGTTGCTCCCTGAAGCCTTAAAAAATGCAAATGCGGCCAGCTGGCTAGTCATCTGCCGCGAAAACTACAACGACCCCATCGCAACACATGTGGGCGGTGAAAATGCAAGTGGCACCGCGGCTTTCCTTTTTTATGCAGATGAAACTGGCTTTCATTCCCTAGCTTTTTCACCCGAAGGAGAAGCAAAAGCCTTGGAAGATCTCGCTATCCATGAAAAGGTAGAGCGAATCCCAAGAGGAGAATCAGCAGTGGCCAAGGCGGTCTCCTTTATCAAAGAAAAAGGATTCCCGACGGTAGCGATCAACTCCTCCGCAAGCAACGAAATGGCTGATGGCCTCACCCATAGCCAACACGAGGAATTAATTGCCTTGATGGGTACTGACAAGAGCAAGCTCGTTTCCTCCGAGGACTTGGTCTACGAATGGCTATCCATCAAGCTTCCTGAGGAGGTGGAAATTCTGAAAAAGGCAGCCCAGCTTGCCTCTGATTTTCAAGAGGAGGCCTACGCCATGATTATCCCTGGCAAAACTACTGATGCAGACGTAGCCAAGTTTTTGAAAGCCAAAATGGCGGAATATGGAGTCACAGATGCCTGGCACCCCGATCAAAATCCCAATGTCAACTCAGGCCCTGACCGAGGCCACTCCCATGCGACTGACAAGGTGATTCAGCCAGGAGATGTCATCCAAACCGACTTTGGCGTCAAGCTCTACGGCATCTGGGTAAGTGATATCCAGCGTTTTGCCTATGTATTGAAAGAAGGCGAAACTAGCGCGCCTAAGGATATCCAGACCTATTGGGAAAATGGTAAGGCAGGTAGCCGAATTGCGCTTGCTGCCATGAAGCCTGGCGTGAAGGGCGAGGATGTAGACCGTGCCCAGCGAGACCTGATGGATGCCAATGGATCCCTCTATGTACCTTGGAGTACCGGTCACCCCGTGGGTTATGTGGCGCACGATGTGGGACCAAATTTGGGAGGTGCCCGAATCCCTAAACCCCGACCTGCAGCCCAAAAACTCTTGAAGAAAGGAATGGTCTTTGCCTTTGATGGATTCCACTGCTGGAAACAGGCCGATGGAACTGAAAAAACCATTTCTGTAGAAGAAATGGCTGTGGTCAATGAAAGTGGCGCCACTTACCTGATCACACCCCAAGAAGACCTAATTTTGATTGGGGAAAAATAAATTTCTAGAATTCTAAAATGGCAAAAGCCAAGTTTCCTTGGCTTTTGTCATTTTTACCTTTTTGCATTCCGATCCTCAAACTTAAGGCGCGAATTGAAGTGCTAAACCCCCTTCAGGAATAGCCACAAATTTTAAGTTTTTCAATCTTTCAATTTTGCAATTGGTTACCTTTGAGCAACCAAATCATTCCCTCGCCATGAACGAGCGCTACCTGCAGCGCGGGGTTTCCGCATCCAAAGAAGACGTACACCAGGCCATCTCTAAGTTGGACAGAGGCTTATATCCTAAGGCTTTCTGCAAAATTGTAGAAGATACCTTGGGCAATGATCCCGAGTATTGCAACATCATGCATGCCGACGGCGCAGGTACTAAGTCCTCGCTTGCCTACCTCTACTGGAAGGAAACAGGCGACCTGAGCGTTTGGAAGGGAATCGCGCAGGATGCGATCATCATGAATACGGATGACCTCCTATGTGTGGGAGCGACGACCAATATCCTTGTTTCCTCCACCATCGGAAGAAACAAAAATTTGGTACCTGGAGAAGTGGTCTCTGCGATCATTCAAGGAACCGAAGAAGTACTTCAAATGCTGCGAGACAATGGAGTCAACATCGTACTTACAGGTGGCGAAACGGCAGATGTAGGAGACTTGGTGCGCACGGTGATCGTGGATAGTACAGTTACCTGCCGAATGCGCAGGGAAGACATCATCTCCAACGACCGCATTCAAGCAGGAAACGTGATCGTGGGCCTATCTTCATTTGGTCAAGCGAAATACGAAAAAGAATACAATGGCGGAATGGGAAGCAATGGACTGACCTCTGCACGCCACGACGTGTTTAATAGGGTCTTGAAAACGCGCTATCCCGAAAGTTTTGATCCAGCAGTACCTGATGCACTCGTTTATTCTGGATCCTATCAATTGACCGATCCTGCCCCTGGCACACCCTTCAACATGGGTAAGCTGGTGCTTTCCCCTACCCGCACTTATGCGCCAATTCTCGTAGACATCTTGAATTACATGCGTCCCCATATCCATGGGTTGGTTCACTGCTCGGGTGGTGCTCAAACCAAGGTGCTCCATTTTATCGATGACCTTCACGTCATCAAAGACCATTTATTTGATACTCCTCCCTTGTTTCGCATCATTCAAGAGGAAAGCGGAACGGATTGGAAGGAAATGTACAAGGTATTCAACATGGGCCACAGAATGGAAGTATACCTGGACGAGCGCTATGCAGAAGAAATTATCGATATCGCCGAATCCTATGGGGTGGAAGCACAAATCATTGGACGTGTAGAGCCCCATACCGGCAAAAAAGTAACGCTTCAAGGCACCTACGGTACCTTCGAGTACTAGAATCAAAGAAGCACAATTGTGCTTTGGATCAATTTTTACATCCTGCTATGCTTCGGATTTTTCGTGTATTTGTTTGGGTAGCTGCTGCAGTACTTTTACTGGGATTGGCCATGCTGACTACTGTGGACCGAAGTCCCAAGGAGGATAGCTCATTTTATAAAAATACGTTCGCAGCTCTAGCTAGCAGCACCTGGAGCAGCAGTACCTCATCCCACTGGCTAGGAGGCTGGTCAGCTGTCAATGTCACCCCAGCCGAACCTGCAGAACTCGTGGGCTACTCCCCTCGAGGACCCTATACCTTTGTACAAGACTCCAGCCATGTCAAAGCCTTGACTCTCAGCAATGGCAAATCCAACATTGCCTGGCTCAACTTTGAATTATTGATAGTTCACCCGCAACTCGCCGAGCAGGTCCGTACGGGGGTTCAAGAGGCAGGGATCTCTGTAGATCAACTGATTTTTACCGCTACGCATACCCATTCGGGGATGGGAGGATACATGCCAGGAATGGTGGGTTCACTTGCCTTTGGAGGCTACGATGAGCAGGTGGTCGAGCAACTGGTAGCAGGGTCCGTTCGTGCCTTGCAAACTGCCATTGCCAGCCAAGACACAGTCACCATCGCCTACAAAAAAACAAGTGTTTCCGACCTTGTCTCCAATCGCTTCGTCAAAGGAGGCCCTACAGATCCCTTCGTACGTCAGGTGCTGCTACAGCGAAGGGATGGACAGAAAGCCTCTTTTATCACTTATTCGGCACATGCCACTGCCTTGAGCTCCAAGTTTATGGGGCTATCTGGAGATTACCCTGCCTTTCTAACAGAGCGCTTGGAAGAGGATGAAGTGGATTTCGCACTATTTGCTGCAGGCACCGTGGGAAGCCACCGTCCACTCACGCAAGGAAATACCCCAGAGCAGGTCAATGCCTATGCACTCGCCATTGATACTAGGCTCAGCGCGGATACCAGTGCTTTGGCCTTGCAAGGAGCTGCTTTGCTTCGAACTTCAAAGTTACAGATCGACTTGGGGGAACCCCAACTTCGTATTTCCAACGACTTGCGACTACGGCCCTGGCTCTTTCGAACCCTACTAGGAGAGATGCCTGCCTATTTAGACATCAGCCAAGTGGGAAACATCTTGTTTATTTCGAGTAGTGGGGAACTGTCCGGTGTCTTTTATGAGGCCTGGGATGCACTTGCGGAACAAAAAGGACTGCATTTGGTAGTCACAGTTTTCAATGGAAGCTATGTTGGCTACATCACCCCTGATGAGTTGTACGATGCCAAATTTCACGAAGTACGGGAGATGAACTGGTTTGGTCCAGGAAATGGGCAGTACTTCGATCGTCTCATTAAAGGAGTGATTCAAAAAGCAGCGTATTAAACCCACACTAAAATGTCCCAACGAAGCGTACTTTCTAGCATACTTAACCTCTGCTGTCCAAAATGCAGAACGGGACATCTTTTTAAGCCTGGGAAAATTTCAAAGCCTGGAAGTTTATTTAGCATGTATGCGACTTGTCCGCATTGCAATCAGTCCTTCGAACCCGAACCAGGATTCTATTTCGGAGCGATGTTTGTCAGCTATGGCATCAATACGCTTCTTTTTATTGCTTCTTGGATCGCGCTTACGCTTCTATATCCCGACTATTCCTTGCTCTTGCTACTTGGATTGCTTGTGGGCATCGTGCTGCTAAGCTTACCCTTCAGCTTCCGCTTGAGCCGATCCATTTGGCTCGCGCTATTTGTTCGATTTGATCCCCGTCAAGCAATAAAATAAGACTCCTAAATCCAAAGAAGCAGCCAAGGTAGCCAAAAGGAGATCTCCATTCTTTGCCTTTTTTGAGTTGCCGGAAGTTGGGATTGAAAAAAGGTCAGGTAATGAACCAAGAACATCAGGAGAAGAATGCAAGAAAATGGGCGGTAAAAGGAGGGCAATAAAATAAAGGAAGCCATTGTGCCAAAAATTCCTACAAAGGCAAGTTTCCGAATCCACTGAATCATTTGGATTGGAAGGAGAAGCATGGCAATAGAATTAAATCCATCCTGTCGGTCTTCTTCTCGATCCAAAAAAGAGAGCATCCAAAGATTAAGCAAGGCCAATAAAAAAAAAACAGTTGCAAATGCCAGTGCCTGCCAGGACAAATCCTGTGCCTCAGAACGGAGTATTGGGAGCCATAAAACTCCAACCACGTAGAATAAAGCGATCGAAACCTCCTTCAGAACCAGGGGGCCTAATTTTTGAATTGCCCAGCGACAGCCACCCATCGCGAGTACGAGTACCAAAGTCAGCTGCATCTCTTTTCCCCATCCCAACCAGTAAAAAGCTCCGGTAAGGCCAGCTACTACGGCCAAAAGGATACTTACTGAGAGGACAAGCTTGTTTTGTCTGTAAAAGACTCTTCGGGAGGAACTACTCCCCTTACTTTGCCCTGCATCCAGCAGATGGTCCAGGCTATAAATGGTCCACACCGCTAGTCCCAAGAGGACAAAAATGGGCGATTCCAACTGCACATGAAAAAGTTCTTGGAAAAAATACATGCTTGCCATCGCACCAAAGACAACATCTATGGAGAGCCAAGAAAAAAGTTGTTGAAGTCGCATCAGTTTAGGCATCTCTTAAATTTAAAGCCAAGGAGGGAGAGTGCCCAAGGAATACTGGATTTTTAGGGAAGATTTTTTACATTTAAGCAACCCGACAGGGAACACCATGCTACTCATCAAAAAACCAAACCCATGAAAACCTACTTATCATTCCTTGCACTGCTGCTACTTCCCCTACTTGGCTTTTCGCAAGAACCCATCAAAATAGCCTTTGTAGGCAACAGCATCACCCAAGGACCTGGCAGAGACAACCCTGGATCCTTTCCGCTACAAGTAGGTCAAATACTAGGAAGTGCCTATGAGGTAAAGAATTTTGGAGTGAGTGGCCGCACACTTTTAAAGAAAGGGGATTTTCCGTATTGGAACGAGCCCCAGTTCCAACAAGTAAAAGATTTTCGTCCAGATGTCGTCGTCATCAAGTTGGGTACCAACGATTCCAAACCTCAAAACTGGGCGCACAAGGGTGAGTTTGTTCAAGACTACTTGGATTTGATTGCCGAATTTCGGGACCACATGCCCAAGGATGGCAAAGTATACGTAATCCTTCCGGTGCCTGTCACTCGGGTTAATTTTGGCATTACCCCAGACGTGATGAACAACGAGCAGCGTCTGATGCTGTTTGAAATCATCCAAAAGTCTGGTGCTGAAGTCATCGATCTGTACACCCCTTTGATGGATCGACCTGAGTTATTGCCAGATGGCGTGCACCCCAATGCGGAAGGGCTAGGAATTATGGCCCGAGTGATCAGCAGAAGGATACGGATGTAAGCTGCCAATCCCTAAAAACAAAAAACCACAGCCTTTCTCGAAGTTGTGGTTTTTTTGTTGCTTGTAAGATTTACTTTCCAGCAAGTGCATTGGCACCCGCCACAATCTCAAGAATTTCATTGGTAATGGCTGCTTGACGAGTACGGTTGTACATCAACTTCAACTCTTTTAGGAGTTCGCCAGCATTTTCAGTGGCCTTATCCATCGCAGTCATTCGTGCGCCATGCTCTGAGGCATTGGACTCCAAAACTGCTTTGTAAAACTGGATTCTCAAAGAAATAGGAACCAATTCCTCAATGATGTAGGTACGTGAAGGCTCAAGCAAGTAGTCAGTTTCAGCAGTATTTACCTGATCTGAAGCTGAAGAAGCCATGGGTAAAAACTGCTCTACGCGAATTTCTTGTGTTGCCACATTCTTGAATTCGTTGAAAACTAGAAATACTTGGTCGTAATCACCTGCCAAAAACCCATTCATGGCAAACGTAGCTGCTTCTTTAACAGCCTCAAAACTTAGCTGTTGGAATATCCCAAAATAGGCATCTACCAAGTGGTAATCCGATTTTTTATAGTATTCGTAGGACTTCTTTCCAATGGGAAGGATGCTGATTTCAGCACCAGAAAATTGTTGGCTGATGGCAGTGTTGGTCGCCTTGATGATGTTGGTATTGAATGCGCCGCAAAGTCCTTTGTCTGAAGTTACAGGAACCAAAAGTACCTTCTTCATCTCACGCTTCACTGCAAAAACAATGTCTTCATCCCCTTCAGAGGCCGAGGATACATTGTTGAGGATTCCAGTCAACTTTTGAGAATAAGGACGCATCTGAACGATCTTATCCTGAGCTCTTCGCAACTTGGCAGCCGAAACCATTTTCATGGCTTTGGTGATCTGCTGGGTTGAGATAACTGAATTTATTCGTTGCTTTACTTCCTTGAGGTTAGCCATCAGAGATTGCTTTGTGCGTATAACAAGCCCTGCCAGCAAACTGACAGGGAATAAATAGAATTTACTTCGCGTAATTAGGTACTAGTTCAGCAGCTGCAGTAGCAAGAATTTTGCCTGCTCCATCGATATCACCTTTAAGGATCAATTGAATTGCTTCAGGATAAGAGGACTCCAACAAGAGGTAGAACTCCTTTTCAAAAGCTTTTGCTTTTTCGACAGGAACCGAATCCATCAGACCTTTAGTAGATGCATAAATGATGGCTACCTGATTTGCTACTGAAACAGGCGCATACTGTGCTTGCTTCAAAATTTCCTGGTTACGACGTCCACGCTCGATTGTTCTTTTGGTTGAAGCATCGAGATCAGAACCAAACTTGGAGAAAGCTTCCAATTCACGGAATTGTGCTTGGTCCAACTTCAAGGTACCTGCCACTTTCTTCATGGACTTGATTTGAGCATTACCTCCTACACGTGATACCGAGATACCTACGTTGATCGCTGGACGAATACCGGAGTTAAACAAGTTGGTTTCCAAGAAAATCTGACCGTCTGTAATGGAAATTACGTTAGTCGGGATGTAGGCAGATACGTCACTTGCCTGAGTCTCAATGATAGGCAAGGCGGTCAAGGATCCTCCACCTTTTACCAACGGACGGATGGAATCAGGAAGGTCATTCATCTGCTGCGCAATGGCATCAGCCTGGTTGATTTTTGCAGCTCTTTCCAAAAGTCTGGAGTGCAAGTAGAATACGTCACCCGGATAGGCTTCACGTCCTGGAGGTCTTCTCAAGAGCAAGGAAACTTCACGGTAAGCTACTGCTTGCTTCGAAAGGTCATCGTAAACCACAAGAGCTGGACGACCAGTATCTCTAAAGAATTCACCAATCGCTGCACCGGTAAATGGAGCAAAGAATTGCATTGGAGCAGGGTCAGAAGCAGGAGCTGCGACAATTACAGTATAAGGCAATGCACCACCTTTTTCAAGGGCAGCCACCACACCTGCTACAGTAGATGCTTTTTGTCCAATTGCTACATAGATACAGAAAACTGGCTCCCCTTTATCGTAGAACTCACGTTGGTTAAGGATGGCGTCAATTACAACGGCTGTCTTTCCAGTTTGTCTATCCCCGATAACCAACTCTCGCTGACCACGTCCAATAGGAATCATGGCATCGATAGATTTAATACCCGTTTGTAAAGGTTCAGTAACTGGCTGACGATAGATTACCCCAGGCGCTTTACGCTCCAATGGCATTTCGTACAAGTCTCCAGATATAGGGCCTTTTCCATCAATAGGATTACCTAAGGTGTCGACTACACGACCAAGCATTCCTTCCCCTGCTTGGATAGAAGCAATTTTCTTGGTACGCTTTACCGTATCACCTTCCTTAATTTCCTTGGAATCTCCAAAAAGTACCGCTCCCACATTGTCTTCTTCCAAGTTGAGAACCATCGCTTTTAGACCATTCTCAAACTCTAACAATTCACCAGCTTGGGCTTTTGTGAGTCCATAGATACGGGCTACACCATCCCCCACTTGGAGGACTGTTCCCACTTCTTCTAGTTCTGCTTCTGTTCTGGCCCCTGAGAGTTGTTCTCTCAAGATCGCTGAAACTTCATCAGGTCTTACTTCTGCCATGATAGGATTCGGTTATAAGATTCGTTAAAATTGTTTTTCGTAAAGATTTTTTGAAAACTGAACACGCAAGGCATTCAATTTACTGCTAATAGATTCATCCAATTGACGGTCATTGACCTTTAGAACAAATCCACCAATCAGGGAAGGATTTATTTTTTCTACCAATTGTACTTCTTTCATCCCACTGATTTCTTTGACCACAGCAATCAATTGAGTTCGTTGCTTGTCTGTCAAACTTGAAGCTGAGCTTACTTCCGCTACTTGAATAGATTTGTATGCATTGTACTGACCCACAAACTCCTTGGCCACTTCCAACAAAATACCTTCCCTATTTTTTCTAGAAATCACCTCGAAAAAGGTCAAGGTCAGGGGGTTGGCTCCTTTGGAAAACAGGGCTTTTAAAATGTTGAGTTTTTTATCTGAGGTCAACACTGGATTATTTAGCGCTAGATTAAGCTCACGAGAAGCTTTCCCCATAGCGGCCAAATTATTGAAATCTGAAAATACCCCCTCCAATTGACCCTTCTCTATGGAAAGGTCCAATATAGATTTGGCATAACGGGAAGCGGCTCTGTGGATGGACATAAACTTTAGTTAATCTTCAAGTCTTTGATAAATTGATCCACTAGGGCTGCTTGGGCTTTATCGTCAGCAAGCTGTTTCCTAAGTAATTTTTCAGTAACTTCTAAGGACAACAAGGCTACCTGATTTTTAACTTCGGAAAGGGCGGCTTTCTTTTCTGTCTCTATAACCGCCTTTGCATTTGCAATAAGTTGTGCGCCTTGCTTACTCGCCTCCGTCTTGGCGTCTTCGATCATCTTTGCAGAAGCTTCATGGGCTTTTTTCAAAATGACGTCACGCTCTTTTCTAGCTTCTTGAAGCAGCTTCTCATTTTCTGATTTGAGGTTAGACATTTCATTTCTCGCCTTTTCAGCGGATTGAAGTGCCTCTTCAATGCTAGATTCTCGCTCAGCCAATGAAGCCAGCATGGGTTTCCATGCAAACTTGATTAGGATAAATAGCAGGGCCAAGAAACCCAAAAGTTGCCAAAATATGAGTCCGCCACTAGGTATTATTAGATCCATGGTAGATGGGATTAATTTCGATTTTGTTCAAAAGCAAAGGGATTGGCCTAGCGCCAATCCCCCTGTTGTACATCTTAGAAGAAGGCAATATTGCCAGCATTCAACGCAATAAGTAGACAAATTACGGCTGAAAACAGGGCAACTACCTCGATCAAAGCTGAAATGATAAGCATTGCAGTTTGGATCTTACCTGCAGCCTCAGGCTGACGGGCGATAGACTCCATTGCATGGCCACCGATACGACCCACACCAAGGCCTGCGCCAATTGCAGCAAGTCCAGCGCCGATACCAGCACCCATAAGTGCAAATCCAGCAGTCAATAAGATAGAAGTTAACATAAACATTGGTTTTATAAATTGAACAAAGAAATTTTACTTAATGATGATCATCGTGGGCATGTTCTGCAACAGCACCCCCAATGTACATGGCTGAGAATAGGGTAAATACGTAAGCTTGGATAGTTGCCACCAACAATTCAATGATGTTGATAAAGGTGACCATCACCGTAGATAAAACCCCTATCGCATAGGACTCGAAGATAAATACCAAAGAAATAAAGGCCAAAATCACAATATGCCCAGCGGTAACAGCAACAAAGAGACGAACCATCAAGGCAAAGGGCTTGGTAAAGAGTCCGATAAACTCAACCAAAACCATGATTGGCAACAAAGCCGCAGGCACACCTGGGGTAGCAAAGACGTGCTTCCAATAATCCTTATTGCCATTCACGTTGACAATGATAAAGGTTAGGAAAGCTAAGGTGCAGGTAACTGCAATATTTCCCGTAAGGTTAGCTGCTCCAGGAAGTAGTCCCAGTAAATTACCTGTCCAAATAAATACGAACAAGGTTAATAAATAGGGGACAAATCTCATGTACTTAGGACCTATTGCTTTTTGAGCAATTTCATCACGCACAAAAATGACGATGGGCTCTAGCAAGGAAGCTGCGCCTTTTGGAGCTGCTGTCCCGTTCTTCTTGTAGTGAGATGCTGCAGAAAGGGTAACATAGAGTACCAGGGCAATGACAATAAACATCATGGCCACGTTTTTGGTAATGGAAAAATCCATGATAGAACCCTCATCGACTCTACCTAGGTGTTCGTGCTCGTCGATGTAAATTCCATTATGAGCAAATTCTTTACCGAATTTGTGGGTCTCGGGATCTTGAAAGTCTGAAGAAAGATAAAATTCTAAACCACGATCAGAGGCATAGGTAATCACCGGCAAAGGCAAGGTAATATGGGTATGGCCTATCGTAACAAAATGCCACTCATGCGAATCCTTAATGTGGTGCATGATGAACCCTGTCGGGTCTTCTTTGCCTTCTTCAGTTTCTGAACCCGCAGCAAGATCACCTGCAGAGAAACACAGTAAAACCACTGAAAATAAAAGACTTAGTACCAGAAATTTGCCCCTCATTAACTCGTTTTTTGGAAGTCTATTTCGAAATCGGACGCAAGTTAGAAATAAAGATGTAGATATCAAAAACCATGTAGAACAAAAAAATGATAAAGAAATTGGCGATAAACAAAATAATATTCTCCAAACCAAGTACTACAAAGATGCCAATAAAGCCCAAAGAACTCAAGATTCTGATGATCATTCCGAGTAATTTCAAAGAGAGCAAATTTTCTGGAGATTTCAGGTAAAGCCATCGGGTAACGAAACTCAAGAGGTACGCTAGTCCAGCCACAAATCCAAAGATGCTCCAGATGCTTTCATGAATGATTTGAGGAAGGAAAAAGCTAAATAGGAGAATCAACCCTGCTACCACCATCGTAATGATTCCATACCTTAAATGAATCGAAGCCGAGAATTTCATACTTGCCTACAAATTTAAGATTCAAAATTACGTGGTTTTTGACGAATTGCCTACTTGTCTTGCTGCATCGACTTCCACAAGGAATAAAATGCGATTGCGATAGCAGTGAAGGAACAAAGCAGAAGCCAAACAGGAAATTTCATGCCCGACTGCTGCTGTAACCACCATCCCAGGGCAGTGCCTCCCCCAATGATCGCAAAGAGCTGGAAGGACAAGCCCATGTAGTTGACCCAGGTGGGTACCTGAGGTTTCTTCGAATTGGGATTGGACTGATTTGACGTCATTTTTCAAAGTTAATGGAATCCATCAGCAAGAATTCATCAGCACTTCAGAATAATACCTTTACCCCTTCGTTCTGTATTGCGGTAAAAGCCCTAATTTGGTCCTTTGATTCGTAGCAGCTCAACATGCGCAAACAAGTACGGTATACTTTTGGATTGGTGTTCATATTCTTGGGAGCCTGCTCTTCCCAACGGGACACCTTTACCAACCGTGCTTTCCACAACCTTACCTCCCACTACAACGCCTATTTTCTGGCAGATACCAAAATCAAAGCTGCAGAAGTTGAGGTAATCGAAAATTACAAGGAGGACTACACGCAAATCCTCCCTGTATTTATTCCCATTGATTCCGCTACCATCCAAAAAAACAAAGTTGCCCTAGATTCTGCAAGAGAGCTCTCCTCCAAAGCCATCGACTGGCATCGGATATCCAAGTGGGTGGATGACAGCTACTACTTAATTGGCAAAATTGACTACCTCCAAGCACGTGTCGATGATGCCAAAAATACCTTCCGCTATGTCAATAGCCAAAGCAAGGATAAGGACCTGCGACACAAAGCGCTAATCAGCTTACTCCACCTCTACATCGACCAGAATGCAATAGAGGAGGCCAACTTTACCATCGATTACCTGTCCAAAGAAACTGAAATCAACAGTGACAATACCTTCAACTTGTACAAAACCCTCGCCTATTATTATGAAAAAAGGGGAGATCAGAATGGGGTAATCGGCGCCTTAGACAGAGCTTTAAACTATACTTCAGATAAGAAAGAGCGCTCCAGACTCTACTTTATCCTAGCGCAGCGGTACCAGCGCGAAGGTTTGGATGCGCTTGCATTTGATTATTTCCAGAAATCCTTGGAAGGAAACCCAGCCTACGAACGTTCCTTTTTTGCCACCCTTTTTGCACAACAAGTGGCCGAACTGAATGCCACCAAAGACCTCAAAAAGGTTCGGAACTACTACGAAGACTTGTACAAGGACCCAAAAAATAAAGACCTCAAAGATGTCGTGATTTTTGAAAGAGCCTTATTTGAAGAAAAACAAAACGACATTCCCTTAACCCTTGACCTGTTGCATCAAGCAGCAAAGGAACCCGGTTCTATTCCCCGAGTGAAGGGTTACATCTATCAAAAGCTTGCAGAGATCAAGCTCGATCAATTTAAAGACTACCGATCCACCAAATACTACCTAGACAGTGCACTGAAGTTCATCCAAGCCGAAGATCCTGTGGCCCTAAAGCTCAAGGAAAAAAAGACGAGTTTGGACACCTATGTCTTTCATTTCGAACGGATCGAAAAAAATGACAGCTTGATCCAGCTGGCATCCATGCCTGCCGAGGAGCAAGCCCTTCGAGCCCAAGCATTTATTGCCAGCGAAAAAAAGCGCCTAGCGGATTTGAAAAAAGAGGATAATCCAACTAAGTCCTCCTCAATTTTCGACAATTTATTGGCCTTTGGAGATACAGGAAACGAATCTACCTTCTACTTTGGGAATGGTGCCGCCCTACAACAAGGAGCTATTGATTTCGTGCGCACCTGGGGCAATCGCCCCCTAGAAGATAATTGGAGGCGAAAAGCTGCCCTCTTCCAAACAAATGCCGAAGCTGCTACACCGCTCTCATCTGACGAAGCCGTGTCGGAAACAGATGCTGGTCAAGATTCCACAGGCCTCCCCTCCCTAGAATCCTTGCTTGCATCTATCCCTAAGAGCCCTGAGCAACTGGTCCTGGCAAATAATGAGTTGGAAGAATCGTACTTTGAATTGGGTAAGGTGCTATTTTTTCAACTAAAGGAACCCAAACGAAGTGGGGAATACCTCTCAAAGCTTATTGAAACGTACCCCAAGAGCGTAAAAAAACCAGAAGCCTACTACCTGCTCTTTTTGGGGCAAAAAGAGTTGAAGGGTAGCACGGACACCTATGTCCAACTTCTGAATATTGAATTTCCCGAATCCCCTTACTCCTTCTCGGTAAACAATCCGGAGGCTGGAGCGGGAAATATAGGGTCTTTGGAATCCGCTAAAGGGTATGAACTGGCCTACGATGCCTACTATTCTGGGAATTATTCCCAAGCAAGAGAGTTGATTTTTGCCACGCTGGAAAAATATCCCTTGACCCGAAACACAGAAAAACTCCTACTACTCAATGCCATGGTCACGGGCAAGCAAGAAAGCAAGGACCAATTCAAATCCAAACTTGAAGAGTTTATCCAAAATGCAAAGGAGCAAGAGTTGATCACCTTGGCCAAGGCCATGCTTCAGCCACTCTTGAGCTCCGAAGAACTTGCCTCCAAAACAAGTTTGGCAGCAGCAGTACAGGAAAGTCAGGCAGCCATCAGTGAAGAACCCAAAGAAAAAGTTTCAGAATCACTCGTAAAGGAAAGCCCTTACAAGGCAACTGATGACCAAACCCATATATTTGTACTGGCCTTGACACCAGCAGATGTAGAAACGGCCAAGAATTTGCTTGGAGACCTAGAGACATTCCATACCCAGTCCTTCGGAAATGCTAGGTTGCGAACAGGAAATATGAATTTGAGTGCAGACCTATCCATTTACATCATCAGCCCTTTCTCTGATGCAGAGAAAGCCATTAGCTATCTGAAAACCTTTCAGGAAAAATTCACTTCGAGTGGACTGAGGGATGAAGTAAAAACCAAATCCTTCTTTATTTCAATAGAAAACTTCCAAGTTTTAAATAAAAACAAAGACCTGGAAGAATACCTCCAATTCTTTACCGCTACCTACCGATAAGTTATGTTTAAACCTGGTCCATTTACCCAAGAAAATTGGGCATCGAAAACAATAAATTATTTGTGGAAAGCCTTTTTAGCAGGCTTGGTCTTTTTTGTTCTTTTTGTCTGGATGGTGAGTATCAACTTTCTTGGACTTTTTGGAAGCCTTCCTGATTTCAAGGCCCTAGAAAACCCAGATAGTGAATTAGCCTCTGGACTATATTCCTCAGATGGGGTCCTTCTAGGAACCTTTGCTCGTGAGAATCGAAGCCCGGTGACCTATGAGGAACTAACTCCCAATTTGGTAAAAGCATTGATTGCCACTGAGGACGAGCGCTTTGAAGACCATTCCGGAATTGATTTACAAGCCATGCTACGCGTGTTTGTAAAATCAATCTTACTGGGTCAAGATTCAGGTGGAGGGTCTACGCTAAGCCAACAAACTGCGAAAAACCTATTCAAAACTAGAACAGATGCTAGCTCTGGATTTTTAAGCAAAGTTCCAGGCTTGCGGATGCTGATCGTGAAAACAAAAGAGTGGATCGTAGCCACACAGCTAGAGCGTGCTTATACCAAAAACGAGATTCTTACCCTCTACTTAGATACTTCTACCTACGGATCCAATGCTTTTGGAATCAAAACTGCTGCAAAAACCTTTTTTAATAAACTGCCTAAGGACTTAAGCATTCAAGAATCTGCTGTTTTGGTGGGCTTATTCAAAGCCCCCTCCTATTACAGCCCTGTTTTCAATCCTGAAAATTCCCTTAGAAGACGGAATACCGTGCTCTCCCAAATGGTGAAGAACGATTTCCTGTCTGAATCCGAATACGATTCCATTTCACAGTTGCCCATTGTACTGGACTACCAAGTTCAAAACCAAAATCAAGGCCTCGCAACTTATTTCAGAGAGATCGTAAAAGCAGACCTCATTAAGTGGTCCAAAGAAAATTTGAAGTCGGACGGAAGTGCTTATGACCTATTTGGAGATGGACTGAAGATTTACGTGACGCTCGATAGTCGCATGCAGCGCTATGCTGAAGAATCCATGGGAGAACACATGAAAGAGCTTCAAAAAGCATTTTTCAAAGAAATGGGAAACAGAGAGCCTTGGATCGATGAAAGCTTTAAGGTCATTCCAAATTTTATTGAAACTGCTGTAACACGGACGGAGGCCTATCGCCTTTTGAAAAAAAAATATGGAGACCGAACAGATTCTATCGAGCTAAAGCTGAACGAAAAGAAGAAAATGAGGATTTTCTCTTGGGAAGGGGAGCGGGATACGCTGATGAGCACCATGGATTCGATGAAGTATTATAAAAAATTCCTGCAAACAGGCATGATGACGATGGACCCTGCCACGGGTCATATCAAAGCTTGGGTGGGAGGCATTGATCACAAGTACTTTAAATTTGACCATGTGAAGCAAGGAAAAAGGCAGCCTGGATCCACATTCAAGCCCTTCGTCTATGCGGCAGCGATAGAAAATGGATACAGCCCTTGCTATGCTGTAGTCGATCAACCCGTAGAAGTATACATTCCTGGTCAACCCGCCTGGAGCCCCTCAAATTCAGATGGCAAATTCTCCTACGAGCGGATGACTATCCGAAAAGCCATGGCCCAGTCAATCAACTCGGTGACCGCCTACATGATGAAAAAATTGAGCCCATTGATCGTCATTGAAACAGCTAGACGCTTGGGCATAACCTCTGACTTGGAAGAAGTTCCCTCTTTAGCACTTGGCGTAAATGATGTAAGCGTATTCGAAATGGTAGGCGCTTTTGGCACTTTCGTAAATAAGGGTGAACACATCACCCCCTATTACATCCATCGGATTGAAGACAAGAATGGAAATTTAATCCATCAATTTACCCCAAAGAAAAAGCCGGCCATGAGTGAAGAGCATGCTTACTTGATGACCTACATGCTCAGAGGGGGATTTGAGGAAGAGTCTGGCACGAGCCAAGGTGTAGCAAGCGCCATTCGCATAGGCAATGAACTAGGAGGCAAAACAGGAACCACTCAAAATGGTTCCGATGGATGGTATATGGGAATCAGCAAAGACCTCGTATCTGGCATTTGGGTAGGTGGAGATGATCGTGCCATCCACTTCCGAAGCTGGTCCGCTGGTCAAGGCGCCAAAACTGCCCGACCAATCTGGGCGAAGTTCATGGCAAAAGTATACGATGATAAAAGTTTAGGTTACACCAAAGGGCCTTTCCCAAGACCAGAACGACCGTTAAGTATCGAAATTGATTGTGATAAATACGAGTTTGACAGTCAGCAGAATGCTGGCTTTGACTACGATGCCAAGAAAAATGATTTCTAAACTTGGATCAACATACCTAAAAACAGCCTACTTGTTGGGCTGTTTTTTTTAATTTCACCCCATGCTTTCCTCCTCTTTTCTGCCCGAAGATCACCTTTCGTTACCGGATCAACCGGGGGTGTATAAGTATTACAATGCAGAGCAGGAATTGATCTATGTAGGCAAAGCCAAAAGCTTGAAAAAAAGGGTCAGCAGCTATTTCAATAACACGAGCGGCATCAATCTCAAAACCAGGCGAATGGTCAAAGAAATCGTCAAAATTGAAATCATCCTTGTCAACTCCGAATTAGATGCCCTCCTGCTTGAAAACAACCTGATCAAAAAAGCACAGCCCAAATACAACATCCTCCTTCGGGATGACAAGACCTACCCCTATTTGGTGCTTACCAAGGAAAGCTTTCCCAGACTGTTTCCAACGCGCAAGTACATCCCAAAAAGAGGGACTTACTTCGGACCTTTTGCGAGTGTAAAGGCCATGAACAATGTGCTGGACCTCATACGAGAACTATTTACCATTCGCACTTGCAATTTGGATCTTTCTTACCTGAAGATTCAGGAACAGAAATATAAGGTATGCCTAGAGTACCACATTGGCAATTGCCAAGGACCCTGTGTTGGCAAGCAGCTCGAAGCAGATTACCTCGCAGATCTCGACCAAGCCAAACACATTCTGAAGGGCAACCTCGCTCCTGCCAAATCTCATTTCAAGCAACGCATGGAGGAGCTAGCCGAAAAGCTAGCCTTTGAACAAGCGCAACAGGTAAAAAATAAGTTGGAACTACTTGAAAAGTACCAGGCCCGGTCTCTTATCACCAACCCAAGCATCGCCAATTTGGATGTATGCACCTTGGTAGCCGATGAGAAAACTGCCTATGTCAACTACCTGCGGGTCAAGAATGGATCCATGATCACCTCCAAGAATGTGGAACTCAAAAAACGCTTAGATGAGTCTGAGCAAGAGCTTCTTGTGACCGCCTTAATACGACTGCAGGATCAATTTCAATCCGATGCGGAGGAAATACTAGTCAACCTAGAGCTAGAGCCCATCGAAGGGCTAAACCTAAGCGTTCCAAAAATTGGCGACAAGAAAAAACTAATCGACCTATCCCTCAAGAATGCCCACTACTACAAGAAAGAGAAGGCACTCCTACAGGGCCTCAATCAAGACAAGAAAGATCGCGTCATCCGACAGCTACAGCAAGACCTAAGCCTTCAGGAAATCCCCGACCACATCGAATGCTTTGATAATTCAAATATTCAAGGTACAAATCCAGTGGCAAGTATGGTTTGCTTCAAGCAGGGAAAAGCTGCTGTGAAAGAATATAGACACTTCCACATTAAAACGGTCGAAGGCCCCAATGATTTTGCCAGCATGAAGGAGATTGTCGGGCGCCGCTACAAGAGACTCCTCGAAGAAGCCTTGCCCCTTCCTAAGCTCGTGGTGATTGATGGGGGTAAGGGCCAGCTGTCCTCTGCTGTGGAAGCCTTGCAGGAACTCGGGATTTATGGAAAGATGCCCATCATCGGCATTGCCAAACGACTTGAGGAAATTTATTTTCCTGGAGACCAATACCCCATTCACCTGGATAAAAAATCGGAGAGTTTAATGCTGCTCCAGCGAATCCGAGACGAAGCGCACCGCTTTGCGATTACCTTCCACAGAAAAGTGCGTAGTAAAAAAGCACTCAACAGCCAGCTAACGGAAATTGAGGGAATAGGGGAACTGACTGCTCAGAAATTATTGAAGGAGTTTAAGTCGGTAAAAAAAATCCTACAGGCCTCAGAAGAGGACATCGCTGCAGTGATCGGCGCTACCAAGGCAAAAGCACTTTTGACAGCCTTAGAAAAAAACAAAGCCCCGAACTAATTCGAGGCTTTGTTTTTTACCATTCCCAAACTGAATTTTCAAAGTCTAAGAGTTTGTATTCGAAAGCGAGTGCATCCAAATAGGCTTGCATTTTACGTCGGTCTTCTGGTGTATTTTTATTCACCAAATCGATAACCAGCGCGTCGTATTGATTGGTGTAGCGGGTCACAACTGACCTGAACAATCTGGACTCAAAGGCTTCACTGTAGGTTAAACTCTTGGAAATATTCGTAAAATTCAACCATCGAGCATCATCATGTTTTGCAAAATAGTTGATGAAATCTTTGTAGCGGATATAGGCTACTGTACCTTCAAATGCACCTTGATTAAATTCTGCAGGTCTAGTGATCTGGACATACTTGATGTCAAACTTGAACTGAGAATGTTGCCGATCAAATAGAAAATCCTCTTTAAAATCTAAGTAGTAATAATTTTTTACGAAGACGGTATCCTTGACATCGTTGTATGCAAAGGCTGAATCAAATTCTGTTATGGATAAAGGTGTTTTAAAATTTTCATCACGATAAGCAGTTAATCCATTTGATTTTACGGCTTTGTAAATATTATTGAGCAATCCATTCTCTTTGGTATCCCCTGAGCCATAAAGCGGCAAATTGTATTTCTCCCGAAGATCAATTCTTCTCCAAACAGAGATTTGATACATTTTGTCATCTTCACGGATCTTCTTGACCGAATACACCGTATCCATTGCATATTGCCTCACGCCAGTAGTGGAGGGATTGACAGAAGTAGCTACTTGACCCATAGCGCCCTGCCACAAAATAAGGCTGAAAAGGGCTGCGAAGAAGGCATATTTAGAAATTAAGCGCATAGCTTATAGATTTGACTGGTAGAAAGAACCTTATTTAACACGTACTGTAATTACGCCCTTATAATTCATGTTGATTTTTTCTCCTCTAAAATTAGTTCGGACGATTTGGTCAATTTGGACAACAATAATATCGCCTTTTGTAGCAGATCCTAAAACCCCCTTAAATCCAGAGCTAATTGGAACGGCATCACCTCTAGCTACATCATTACGTACCAATTGAATTTTGCCAGCACCAATACTAAAATTAGAATCCCGCTTCATGGTCTCTGCAAAGTTAGGGTCAGCTTTAGCGATAACCTTAACGCCATTCAGCGTATTTACGTTATGTCCCTGACTTAAATCAAGGTCAGCACCATTAGAAGTCTGAATAACTACAGTTGGCATAGGAACGGGCTTGACATCAAATGTTTCGTCACCAATCTTATTTCCACCACTGCTGACGCCGATGGTCACTTTTCCACTACCATTTGGTACAACCGTTACTTGACCTGCTTTTTCTCCCTTGATTCTATCCCCATTGGTAACACTAAACTCAGGTGCATAGGAGTTGCCAAGTGCAGGGACATCAATATTCAAGTCATTCGCACAACCCGTGTAGAGCTGCTGAACAACTTTAGAAGTGATTTTGATCACTGGCTGTGCTACGAAATATTCGTATTCGATAGGCAAAACCTTGTCTTCTCCACCAACATTTGTAACAATCTGACCTTTAAGCACCTTTTTGGCAACGCCTGCATCGTCATAGGATGCTGCCGGAGTAGCTACAAATTCAATTTTACCAAATCCTTTTGGATCAACTGGGATAGATCTACCATCCAGCGTCATGGTCGGAGATGCTGTAGAGGAAGAAGATGCAATAAACATCGTTCCTTCAAACTTAGTACCTGCAGCTACCACATTGGAAATCGCTGATATTTTAGCTTCAGTAATGTCTGCTTTGAAATAAAAGGAACCGATTGAATTTGCTATTGTGGTTAGCGACTCGTTTTCTATATTCAATACCTCATTTTGAAACTGAGATAAAATAGCAATTGCAGCACCTACAGGAGACTTAACAAAGTTTAAAGTGACAAAAGATTTGCTTTTTGCCTCGATGTCATTTGCAAACAAGTCAATCTTATTTGCATCAAGTGCAATTGGTTTGAAGGTTAGCGTAGAGATCCCAACTCCTTTCAAAATCCCTTCTACAGTCTTTGGAAAATCGTTTAGCTTCTTCTTAAGCTCTTCTCCTTTTCCCTGATTTGCAAAAAGATTTCCTGTAATTTCTGTGTTCTTCAATGCCGAATTCACATAGGTACCTTTTTCATTTTTAGCATTGGATGTCTTGATGAGTTCCTGCTTAAGGCCCTCAACATAGTCAAATACTTCCTTAGATGCCGCCCGTATTTTTTTTGATGCTGCTACCTTTGGAAGATCTTTTGGATTGTTGCCTTGCTGGGAAATGGTGTATTCCACAGAACCTACCATGGATTCGTTCTTCAAAACAAAATTTTTCGAGGTTCGCTCCATCCCATCGTTGAGAAGGACAAACTTCTGGAGGATCTGATTACTTACCTGGAGGGCCAAAAGGGCCGTCAATACTAGGTACATCATCCCGATCATCCGTTGTCTAGGTGACTCTTTACCTCCTGCCATGTGTGTTTATTTTTTGGAATTAAGAGATAAATTTAACCTCTGATGGCACTTAGCATGCCGCCATAAATTTTGCTTAATGCACTTACATTTTGATTCAACTTCACCATTTCTTCTCTGAAGGCCTGAGTTTCCCTACCAATCTCAGTGAAGCTCGACATGGCTGTAGACATATTTTTATAGAAATCAGCACGTGCTTTATTCTGCTCAGTAGAATCTTGAAGTTCTAATTCATACACTGCATTCAAAGCAGACAAATTCTTAGTTACTGCTTGAATCTGGGCTTGGTACGCTTGCGAATCCTGAGCGGCTGAGGACATGGCCACCAAAGCAGTGGCAGTCTGAGCATACGAATCGTTCATACTTGCCAAGGACTGAGAAGCAGCTTTCACGTTTGTAGCATACTCTGAGGTAGCCACTGCAGCGTCAGAAAGAGTACCCATTTTCTGTGCAGAAGTAGCCAAATTATTCATGCCCTTGCCCAAACTCTCGATCAGCTCAGGTCCAATATTAGCCTGTTGCAACATATTATCTAATTGTGCGGCAATCGGATCTCCTGAAACTTGTACCGTTTTTCTGGCAGCAGGTCTAGGCGATTCATCTTCTTCTTCATCCAACTCAGGATATACCTTAGCCCAGTCTACTTCTTTAGCGCCTGGTTCAAAAGCTGATAAGAAAAATATGATAGCTTCCGTAGTCAAACCAACACCAATCATTAAAGTTGCTCCTGGCCAATCCAAGATTTTAAACATTGCTCCAAGAATTACGACAGCCGCGCCAATCCCATAGATTTTTGGCATTACCTTGGAATAAAAGAAATTACTGTTGCTTGCCATTAGTCAATTAGTTTTAGGTTGATTATTTTTTTGAACGGAAATTTACCTTTTAAGTCTTTTGTTTGGATTCGCATCCATGGAAGCTGATCTTCCAATAAATGTCATTACAGTGCGGAATCCTATGTGTGCTTGTGCTACGTCTTGATATTCATACGTACGGGTAGAAGTCTCAAGATAGTGACTAATGTCTTTCCAACTTCCTCCACGAACAATCTTTTTAGGCTCGGCTTCATCCAAATACACAGGATCCAAATCCCAAGTTTGCGCTCTAGAAGTAACCTTGTAGGCATCCATCACCCATTCTGAAACATTGCCTGCCATGTTGTACAATCCAAATCCATTGGGAGCAAAAACATCTACAGGAGCAGTGTAGGTAAAGCCATCATCCACGTAATTACCTCTACCAGGCTTAAAGTTTGCCATCAAGCAACCTCTTTTGTTCTTGACATAGGGACCTCCCCAAGGATACTTAGCAATTTCTTTACCACCCTTTGCAGCATATTCCCATTCTGCTTCAGTAGGTAATCTAAATGCAGGCAGATCAAACTCGATGTCGTCATTCGCACGCAAATGGTACGTTCTCCATTCACAATATTTTTCTACTTGATCGTACGATACACCCACAACTGGGTAAGCATCGAAGGCTGGGTGGTCAAAATAAAATTCCATCAAGGGGTCGCCATAATGGAAAGCAAAGCTTTTCGTCCAAACCGTACTGTCGGGCTTCAACTCGTCTAAAGTAAAGGTAGGGGCTGCTTTTAGCGTTGTCGGAGTACCAGTATCTAGCTGACCAGATTTTACAGCCTCCAAAAATTGTCTATACTTATTATTGGACACTTCATACTTGTCCATAAAAAATTCAGATATCGTTATCTGTTTGTTTAGCGATGCTTGCGTGTAAGCAATGTCTTCGTCTGATTGGCCCATCCAGAAAGTCCCTGCTTTGATAGGAACCATATCAACAGGTAGGTTTTGCTTCCAGCGAATACGCTTAGCAACACCTGTAACCTCTCCTTTTCGATTCGCTTTACTACTAGCCTCCCCCTTTTTACTAAGCAGTCCACAACTTGGTAAAAAAGCTATTAGCAGGAAGCCTATGGCAAGCGATAGAAAAGGGAATTTTATTTTGGTGTACATAAATGACTTTTTTAGAGTAGCATCAAATTTTTGGCCAAACACCGCCAACGTATAAAAAGACTTTCGAAAGTTAGCTTTTTTTAGGTGAATAAAACAAACCTTATTGATGTGTAATTAATTACAGAAAATTAGAAACCTCACAATTTAATAAATTGTTTATACTAATGTACTGACTAAAACCTAAATCTTGGTGTTCTTTGTATTACTCGATTCACTGTTTTCGAAACATCTGTCCAGGCATAACGGAGCATCAATTCATGGGAAGTAGGGGCTTTTGCTTCTTTGCCCCCAATCACTAAATCAAACGCATATCCTAGTTTTAAACTATTGTCTTTCAATAAGCTGTACCCCAAGATTACAGACGCCGACTCCTCACCTCTGTAGGCAAGACCTCCTGTCAGTTTATTTTGGAGTGTGGCTATAACGCTGATATCATAGGACAAAGTATTTGTTCCTAAAGATTTTAATAAAATACTAGGTTCAATCCGCAACTGACCCACTGGGCGCATTCGGTATCCCAACAATAGATAATTATGGAGTTGGAGCCGATTGGCAAAACTCCCATCTCCAAAATCAAAAGAAGCTTGATTGAGGTGCCTTCCGCTAAGTCCTACATAAAAATTACCTCCATCTACCAGTAGCCCAGCCCCCATATCCATAGCAAGCTGCGTCTCAGTACCTAATTGTGGAAGGCTTGGCTCAGGATTCACAAATTGCAATTCCTCAAAATCCAAGGTGCTATTGGATACCCCAAAATATCCGCCTAAGCTGAGTTGTGTCCGCTTGATTTTCTTGTGATAGCTTCCCTGAAGATTGACATCTAAATTTGAGCTCGCCCCTAATCTATCGTTGACTACCGTAAGGCCATAGCCAAAATTCTTTGCCTTTATTCTCCCCTGAAACGTAATCAATTGGGTAGTTGGAGGTATTCCTGTACCTGCGGTCGATGTATACCCTTGCCATTGCGATCGGTGGAATGCAGAAAACTGATTTCCTATTTCTTTACCTGCAAAAGCTGGGTTAAAAAAATTTCCATTAGCAAGATATTGGGTAAATTGGGGATCTTGCTGCGCGAACACCGATCCTGGTAGCGAGAGAAATAGCAAAAATGCCAGTGCTATCAAAAAATTAACCAGGTCGCTTTTTTTGTTCATTTTGGCTGTGGAGTAATCAAATTTAAACTAGTCTAGGAATTTAAACTTATAAACCACTGAAAATGATTCTTAGAATTACAAATTATTGGCCTTTTTTATAAATAACTCCAGTGCGCCGGTCATACTTGGAGCATTCGGCATGGGCGCCTCAATATCCAAAATAAGTTCCATGTCACGGACTGCTTGAGCGGTGGTAGGTCCAAAAGCTGCAATACGCGTTTTCCCTTGTACAAAATCAGGAAAATTTGACTTTAAGGATTTGATTCCTGACGGACTGAAGAAGGCCAAAATATCGTACTTCACATCAGCCAAATCAGATAAGTCAGCAGCAACGGTATGGTAAATAATTGCCTCTGTTAATGCTATTCCTTGCTTTTGCATGTAGGCAGGAATATCATCTTTCCGAATATCTGAGCAAGGGAAGAGGTATTTTTCGTTTTTGTGTTTCTTAAAATAATCGAACAGATCTTCTGCGGTCTTAAGACCTACAAAAAGCTTTCGCTTTCGAATCACAATGTATTTTTGAAGGTAATGGGCGGTTTGATCTGAAATACAGAAATATTTCATTTCAGGAGTCATTTCTATTTTGAACTCCTTACAAATCGCAAAAAAATGGTCAATCGCATTTCGGCTAGTAAAAATGACAGCCGTGTGCTTCAAAATATCTATTTTTTGCTTTCTAAATTCCTTGGGTGGAACAGGTTCTACCTTGATAAATTGCCTAAAATCTATCTTCAACTTATACTTTTCCGCAAGCAATAGGTAAGGAGAGTTTGCCTCGGTAGGCTTAGGCTGAGAAACCAATATGCTTCTTACTGGGGTATAGCGATCTTTTGGAGCTGCACTCATGCTGGGAGTTCCTTTTACGTTCAACACATCACTGGATAAATTCCAAAACCCATTTGGTCAAAACCAAAAATGGTATTATTTCAGTTAGGCAAAGGTAAGTAAATAAATGGTATTTCTTAAAATTCAGACGATTCATCATAATTAAAAAGAGTCCAAAAACACCAATCAAGTAGGTCCAAAAAACCGCCTTAATGAGTAGCGTAAAGACTATTTCTAGTTCAGAAATATCATTTATGACAAAAAAAGTAGTTGCCAACAAAACAAGCGCAAAGCCAAAACTGATTAATCGGAGCAAATAAAAGAAATGCGCAAACTCAGATTTTCCCAATTCAAAAAGGTAAACAATCAATTTAATTGCGGAAAACTTCAGGATAGTCATTGCTAAGATTAGAAAGGAGGTAATCATCCACAAACTTAAAAGTGAAAGTGAACTTAAGCCACCCCAAAGTTCAATCCAATCCGGCCTAAAAATGACGATACCCATCACCAAACTATGCGCGATAATCGTCGCTAACAAAAACAAAAAATAAATAACTTTGAAAGAAAATACTTTTTGAAGTCCCCCGCTTTCTGAAAAATCTTCAGCTTTGATTACGGATAATGGCTGCAGCAAAACCCCCAATAAATAGGGATAACTCCGCCTGTAAATACCCAACAAAATCAAAATTATAAGTAGCGAGACCGCGATAAAGTCCTTTACTGGCTGGACTACTTGGCGTTTTTCAAAATTCGCCAATTTCGCCCCTAAACTTGCTTGCTCCTCGGCTACCTGGTTTCGCGCTACCTTGGTTATCTCCAAACCAAAATTTGTAAGGCTAAACTTGTCGCTGATAACCGTCACTAAGAGGCTGTCCTTCCCAAATTCTTTCTTTAAATCAGCAGTGGCTATGAAAAAAGTGGTATCATTTTGAATCAAATCCCAGAGCTTCCCATCTACGAAAAGGGTTGAATTGCGCGGTACTTTAAATTGAAAATACGATTGAGGAAATGTGTTGAGGAGTAAGTTAACCTGCTTTTGCCCTATGGATCCAAGTACAGACTGTTCCGTGGCATTGCTCCACTTCCCATCGTAGTTTTCCAATACCTGAGCCTTTCCCCAAAGGGCAACCAAAAGAAGAATTAAAATAAGTGCTATTCTACGCATTGAGCCTTTTGGCAAAGGTACTTGTCAACTCATGGGAACTCAAAAATTGTCAGGATTTTACTCAAGAAAATATGCTTCTCAACAAAATTTTTGGTTTCTAATTACAAAACTCAACATTCCTGAGACAGCCTCCAAATGAATTCCAATCAAAAAACAAACTCTCTTTCACAAAACAGATTTGATTCAGTGTAAGGAGAACATCCGTTATATTTACCCCATACTCAACCTTTATGGCAGGCCTTTACATCCATATTCCCTTTTGCAAGCAAGCCTGCCATTATTGCGACTTTCATTTTTCCACCAATCTCCAACTGATGGAGCAGATGATGGATTCAATCCTTCTAGAGCTTCAACTTCGAAAAGACTATTTGAAAGGGGAAAAGGGGGATACCATCTACTTTGGAGGCGGGACCCCTTCTCTTGTACCTGCCAAATACTTGGAGAAAATCCTAGATCAGATTTCAGCCCTTTTTCCTGGAAGCAAACAAGAAGTCACCTTAGAAGCCAATCCAGATGACCTAAATCCCCAAGCCTTGGCCGCCTGGAAATCCCTCGGCATCGATCGACTAAGTTTGGGTATTCAAAGTTTTCAAGATCAAATCCTCAAAGCCTACAACCGAGCCCATAATTCGAAGGAGGCCAGGCAAGCGATTCAACTTGCTCGAGCTGCTGGGTTTGAAAAATTTTCGATTGATTTGATTTACGGATATCCCCATTCAGACCATTGCCTTTGGCAATGGGACCTGGAGGAAGCACTTCGCCTTGACCCCGGTCACCTTTCTGCCTATTCATTGACCATCGAACCCAAAACAACTTTTGGCAACTGGACCAAGAAAGGAAAGTTTAGCCCTGCAGAAGATGAATTTGTGGCGCAACAATTTGAGTACCTGCAAGAGCAATGCGACAAGGCAGGATACTTCCAGTATGAACTATCCAATTTTAGTCGCCCAAATCAAGCCGCAGTTCACAACAGCAACTATTGGAAACGCAGCCCCTACCTCGGCATCGGCCCCAGTGCCCATTCCTTTGATGGGTATTCAAGAGGCTTTAATCCCTCTTCCAACACGAGTTACACCAAAGCGCTAGCAGCTGGATCGCTCCCTTTTGTACTCGAGGAGCTGACACCCGTAGAATGCATCAATGAAGAAATTCTAACTAGCCTTCGAACCTGTTGGGGATTAGATACTGGAAGTTTGTCAGAACGGTATCACCTGGATATTTTGGAGATAAAAAAGGGTTCGATCACAAAATTAACCGAACTAGGAATGATTCATACCGAGGCAAAAACGCTAACTTTAACCCGCAAAGGTCAGCTGCTGGCAGACAGCATTGCCTCCGATATTTTTATAGATTCCGATGACCTCTCCTAGAAAAAAAGATGCTACCCCCTTGGCTGATGCCTTCCAAGACCTACTGAAAGCCTATCGCCTGGAAGATACCTACCAAGAGAAATTGCTGATTTCGTCCTGGCCCACCCTGGTTGGCAAAACTATCGCCGACCGCACGAGCAATGTGTACATCAAGGACAAAAAGCTAATGGTTAAAATCACTTCTGGTCCAGTAAAAAAGGAGCTTCAACTCAATAAATCAAAAGTGATTGCCTTAATCGAATCCCAAATCGGAAAGGGGATCGTAGATGAGGTCATCTTCTTGTAAAATTTTTATAATATTTAACCACTACTGTCCGAGAAACGGTTTTAAAATTTAGGGTAAGCTTCTGATCAGAAGCCTACCCTTTTTGCTGTATTTTAGGTTTTCCACAACTTCAAATTACAGCGGATGAAAAATACACATT